>Ga0209541_10015399_pt1 | contig 11425 bp, 9 predicted proteins | sample RifCSPlowO2_01_FD_184027 | JGI IMG/M metagenome (GOLD analysis project Ga0209541, IMG submission 184027) | Groundwater microbial communities from Rifle, Colorado - Rifle CSP2_plank lowO2_0.1 (SPAdes) (version 2) | ecosystem: Environmental > Aquatic > Deep subsurface > Groundwater | place: Rifle...
GCTGCAAGTGCACCATGCTCAGCTAATCTATAAGAATTTGCATAAGCTACTATTACTAAATCATTTTTGCCCAAATCAAACTTATTTTCTATTTCGCTAAAATTCTGTTTATAATCTGAGTCATAAAGCATAAGTTTTTTGTCATATTTCAGTATAAGCGCGCCATCTGCACCATTTTTTACAGCCTCATCCCTTAAGATATAGGGTTTGTCTATTTTGTCTGGATTCTTAAGATAGACAGCAACCTTTTTTTTATTAGGAAAAATATCTTTTAGATTAATTTCTTTTATATCAACATTATTTTTTATATTTCTTACAAGTGTATCGCCTTTTGTACTTAAGTAATGCCCTTGATTGTTCGACTCCAAGAAACCTGTTTTTTGCAATATTTCAAGAATGCTTCTTACAGTTCCTTCACCTACATCAAGTTGTTTAGAGAGCTGTAAACGGCTTACAGGTTTTTCTATGCTTAACAGGCACCTTAAAATGTCTATTTTAGTAAAATTTGACAGATTCCCCACCATAGTTAAAATCAAATTGAAGGTGTATTTAAGTTTTACTAAGTAAAAATCGGTAGGGTCAGGTTAAGACCGTCTGTGCCATTGTTAGTGCCATTTTGCGCAGCAACAATGGCACTGGCCAGACGAAGCTGACAAGGTTGCCATGCGAAGTATGGCGTTCTTGTCAGCGGAGTAGGGCTTAACCTGACCCTACCTAAAAATCCACAAAAACAACAAAATATAAAAACCAGTTCTCTCAATAAACAGATTATGAAGCCTTATGTATTTGAGCAGGTAAAAAAAGAGTATGATAATTTCTACAGAAATTTATTGAGAAATGGCAAGCTGCCATTATGGAGCACAAAAAAAGGATTCTGGGGTGGTGTAATAGCTGATGAGATTTATGAGGCCTTTAAAAGGATAAACTTGCATAAAAACAAAACATTCATCGACTTGGGAAGCGGAGATGGCAAGGTTGTTTTAACAGCAGCCTTGTTTTGCGAACGTGCAGTAGGAATTGAAATAGACAATGAATTGTACCAAAAGTCATTGAAAATGCAGAGAAAGCTTAACATACCAAATGCAATATTCTACAATAATGACCTTTATGATCATAACATAGCTGTATATGATGTTGTATTTGTTTATCCTGATGAGCCGATGCATAGAGGAATGGAAAAAAAGCTTCTCAATGAAATGACAGGAAAATTATTGCATTATGGCCATCATTTCCATCCTCAAAATCTTAAAGCAGAAGATCAGTTCTTGGTAAATGGGAATTTGTTTACTGTTTATACTAGGTGAATACCATAAACCCAATATTGTCCATTATTTTGTTGTTTAATCTTATTTTATTTTTATCAATAACTTCAATTTTTTTATTTTTATTTAATTTGTCATTTAATTCATTGTTTATTGTTGACATTGTTTTATTAAATTTTAATGTATTGTTGCTTAATTGATAATCTCTTAACATAAAAACACCATTATTTTCTGTATATAAAACAGCACTTTTAAGCATTGTTTCAAATTTATCAGCTAAAGTTTCTGAATACTTGTTGATACATTGCAAATTATTTTTTGCTATTTTTATTGATTCTTTGCAGTTAAAGTTATGTGGAAAATGGCTTAATAAAGTAATGTCAAAATACCTTATCGCATAATTATTATAGAATGGAAATTCAAAGCCTTCAGAATTGTTTAATGCAGGCAGTATGTAATCATTCTGTATTTTTTGCTGGTTTTCTTTGTTTCCCATAAAAAAATCTACGCAACATTGTGGATAACCTAGAAGCTCTCCAATTGCACTGTCATCATTCTTGTTTTCTAAAAACTTAAGAAATTTTGATTTATTTTTATCTTTGGATATATAAATATGATATAGCCCATATCGAGGATAATTCATTGGAACCTTTTTTACTATATTAGCATATTTTCCCTTGCCCTTATCAGCTATTTTTATTACCTTAAAATCTGAAATTTCCAAGCACAGATTTTCCATATTGCAGAATTCTTTTATTTTTCCAATCTCAATCTCATTTGCATCTAATCTTGCTATTTTCTTTATATCATTTAATAAATAAAGAATTTCCAGTGACCTTGTATTATTACCGAATATTTTCAATAATTTGTCTATCATGAATAGCAATAAACACCGCTAAAATAAAATGTTTTCTGTTTGTGTCAAAAATCACATGTTATTAGTGGAATTCCATTGTGTCAAAATTTTGGATTCTAATTTTATCATTATAAAATAGTCATAAATGTTTATAAATTTCCAAGAGAAATTTAGTTATTATGAAGTTTGATTTGCCTAAAAAAGAGAATCCTAACCTTGAAAAGTACGAGAAGAACGATGTAGATTTATCTTACAGGTTTGCAAATGCCATTTACAAGGAGATGGGTGGCTTAATAAGGGCTGTTGTAATATTCGGCTCTGCTGCAAGGCAAAAAACAACTGTAAAAAGCGACATAGATATTTTGGTGATTCTTGACGACCTTACAATAAGCTTAAGCCCTGAAGTAGTTGAGGCTTACAGGGTTATTGTAAACACGACAATTGTAAAGGTCTCAACAAGATTGCATATAACAACCTTAAGGTTCACATCTTTCTGGGATTATATAAGAAATGGTGATCCAGTTGGCATTAATATTTTAAGGGATGGTTCTGCCTTAATAGACTCTGGATTTTTTGAGCCTTTGCAAGCTTTGCTAAAAAAGGGAAGAATAAGGCCCACTTCAGAAAGCATATGGACTTATTACATTAGAGCCCCAAATACATTGCATAACAGCAAATGGCATTTGCTGCAAGCTACGTTGGATTTATACTGGGCAGTAATAGACTCTGCGCATGCAGCTTTGATGAAGCATGGCGAAATACCCCCTACACCTGAGCATGTTGCGGATTTACTGGAACAAAAGTTAGTAAAGAAAAGGCTGCTTGAAAGCAGGTATGTAAAAATAATGCAGCATTTCTACAAGCTCATGAAAATGATTACCCACAGGGAAATAAAAGAGATAAAAGGGAAAGAATATGACGAGTATTTCAAGGTTGCAGAAGAGTTTGTCAAAAGAATGAGACAATTTATTGAAGAATAGAATAAGGAAACAAATTATTTTTAAACAAATTCTGATTCTTTGTCTTTATGACCTTCGAGAAAGAGAAAAAAGAATTTCTAATAAAGAAAGACAAAAGCAGAAAAGGAAGTATAGATAATAAAATAAAAAAGCTTGTAAATAAAATAAATTCTTTTAATGATTTCTATACAACAAGCAGCTGTGCTGGAAGGATTTTATTGTTAGCGATTCCAGAATCAAACAAGAAAAATGAAGTTCAATATTTATTTTGTTCTCATAAAAAAATAAAATACGAAGATTTTAAAAAAAATATTTTATTAAAAAAATTATCAAAAAATGATGTTTGGTTCAGAGCAGAACCAGTAATTTTACATGTGGCTTGTAAAAATATAAACAGTGCTAAAAAATTATTAAACATTGCAAGGAATGTAGGCTTCAGAAGAAGCGGGATTATTTCTATTGGAAAAAACAGATTAATTTTGGAATTGGTAAGCACAGAGAAAATTGATGCTATAATTGGTAAAAATAGAAAATTACTGATCAATGAAGATTACTTTAAAGTTCTTATTAAAGAAGGAAATAAAAAACTGGAAAAAACTTGGAATAAAATCAATAAATTGTCAATAGAACTAAACAAAATAAAAAAATAAAATAAATTCATTTCTTCAGAACTTTGAATGCCGCCCCAACGATAAATATTGCAAGCCCTGCAAAAATAACTGCCAAAATTATCAATAAAACAGTGTATTCTTCTGTTCCAAAAAAGGATATCCCAGCAGCAGATTCTGGCCCTTCTTTTTTTCCAGACTCTGGGATTACAACCTCAACTTCTGGTCCTTCTTTTTCTTCTTCACTAATCTCTTGTGCTGGCACACATTTCTCCACAGTTAAATCAACTGTTTCTGATTCGCTTAATTCACCATCAAAGTATGCATTTACTGTTATTGGATAAATTCCTGAACGTGTATTATCACTTATAGATTGTGTAACAACTTTTGTGAACTTATTGTCTTCCGTGCCTTCTTCAAGCTCTATATTTGTTGCCAAGGAGTTTATGCTCAAATCATTATTTATTATTTTTAAAGTCACATCGTCCTCATCTTCAGAGCCTGTGTTTATTATTTCAGTATTAATTGATATGTCTCTTTGGCATTTTATTGTGGATGGTGTCAAATCTGCCCTCATTATTCTTATTTCATGAGTTTCTTTCTCAACTTCTAACTGAAGCTCGAATGTTGCTTCATGATTTGTTTCATTCTCATCGTCACCTTCTGCTCTTATTATAACATTATAAGTGTCTTCATCAACATCAAGAGGAATATCAAAACTTATTTCAACTTTATCATCTTTTCCTTGTTTAAGGTCAAATTCCTTTGCTTCTTCTTCCAAGTCATCGCCATCGTCAATTTCTTCTATTGTAATCTCAACCAATATATCATTTATTTCCAAATCTTCTTCCCTCGTAAATAAATTCTCTACTTCCACTTCAAAATCAACTTTTGATCCTGGTTTTGCCTCTTCACCTATTTTATCCCCATTTTTAAGATTCTTATCTGTTTTTCCGTCTACTTTTACGTCTACTCTTTTTATTCTAAGTTTTGGGCTTTCAACTACATTTATTTGGAAGCTTTGATTTACTATTATATTTCTATCAGTAACACTTACTGTTACATTATTAATCCCTATCTGGCTTTTGCTTGCAGTCCAAGAAATCAATCCTGTTTCATTGTTGATAGTCATATCACTTGGTTTCTCAATCAACTCAAATGTTAAAGTATCTTTATCAGGGTCCTCAGCATTAACATCATAAGTATATTTTATTCCAGCAGTTGCTCCTGTTACTGGTGTTGATGTTATTATTGGAGCTTCATTTATGTTGTTTACTAGTATATTAAACAAAGTATCACTGCTTAACTCATCCAAAGTATTATTAGAGAATATTGTTATGTTATATAGACCATCAGGATATTCACTTGTGTTCCATAAATAATACCATAAATCGTTATCTTGGGACATTGAAAAATTTGTACCATCAAAATTTATTAGAACAGAACTTATACCTACATTATCAGTTACATTGACTGTGACATTAACTAATCCGTTAATTATAGAATTGTTCTCAGACGGATTAAGCCATTCATTTAAAACCGGAGCTGCACTCACAAAAACCCCCATAGAAACAGATAATACAATCAGCAAAAGCACAAACAACATACTTTTAATTTTTTTCAATTTATTACACCCCCAAAGATTTATATTTAATAATTAATCCTATTTCTTCAAAGCAAATTTAACAACCAATAAAGCAATAACAAAAATTATAATAATATTAAACGCAATTAGCACAAACCAAAATCCAGGCCTTTTTGTCAGAGGAATTTCAGTTGTGGTAATGGGCTCTAAAACAGGAACCTCTTCACCTTCAGTTGTTTCTTCTATTTCTTCCACACCAGTACCAACAGGTTCTGTTTCTTCAATTTCTTCTACTACCTCTGGCGTTTCTTCTACTTTTGGTTTTTCTTCCTCTGGAACTTGAGAGCAGGCTTCAACAACTAAATTAATTGTTTTTGTATCCCATAAAATTCCTTCTTGTAGATATGACTTGACAGTTATAGTGTATGTTCCTGCTTTTGTGCTGCTATCCACATTAATTGTAAGTTTTTGTGTAAACTCGTCATCACCATCAAATGGGGTTTCTTCAAGCTCTAAATTACCGCGCGCATAATTAACTTTTAAATCTGTATTTGTGATTTCAAGCCTTGCATCATTTTCTATATCCTTGCCTAAATTCTTTATAGTCGCTGTAAGTACAGTGCTTCCGGAGCATTTAATTGTTTCAGGGAATAAAGATACTTCGCTTACTATAATATCCCTTGTTTCCTTGTCAATATCAAGCTTTAAACTCATTTGTGCTGTATGCTCATTTCCACTATCATCATCTCCGCTAACTTCTATAAGCACGTCATAAGTTCCTTCATTAACTGATAAAGGTATGTTTACTATTACATCAAGATCCCTGCTTTGTTCAGCCTTAAGATCAAATTCCTCTGATTCCTGTTCTATATCACTACCATCATCTATTTCCAAGATTGTAACTTTAACAGTTACATCATTAATGTCTACATCATCTTCATCTGTAAAAGTATTCTCTATATTAAAGTTAAATCTTAACTCTGATCCTGGCCCTACTTCTTTATCGTCAAAATTCAGCCTTTTGGTGTCATGCACATCCAAATCATTTCCAGTTTCTGAAGTAAGAATCCCATCAGGCCTGCGCTTGATTCTTGTGGTAAGGAAAACATCAAGGTCCTCAATTATTAAGCCTCCACTTACTTCAGCTTTTACACTGAACAAGGGCATGTCTAAACCTAATTCTGTAGATATAAGCTTAACAGTACCTAAAGTTACATTTCCTGTAGAGTAATCAGCAGGAATTGTTATGTTAAATTTTATTGTTTCTGTTGCACCAACAGCAAGAGTAAAATTTTTCTTGTCTGCTTGTAAGTCAAAGCCATTTTTACTAAATCCAAAGAAAGCATTTGTAATATCCGCATTTCCTGTATTGGTTATATTAAAAGTCTTGCTAGGCGTTGAGTTTAAGCCTGCACTTCCAAGATTCATTTCAGAAGCAGGGTTTGTGATTACAGAATAAGTAGGAGTAACGTTGACATTAATATTTACTATGTCAGATATACTTCCAGATTTAGCAGTTAAAATTCCAGTATAAAATCCTGCTATTTTTTGAGCTGGTATAGTGACAGAGAAATTCGCAATATAAACTGAGCTACCAGGTAAGTTTGTTATATTCTTAAATGAATTTAAAGTTAATTGATTTGTCCCATAGATTAATGTTGGTATTGTAAAATTAATATCCAAATTCTCTAAACCTGTATTTTCAACTAAAAAGCTTGAAGATTTAGTTTCTCCTACAGTACCTTTAAGAGTCACAGAAGTATTTTTAATATCAATTGCAGCATTCACACTTATCACACATAAAAATAGAGCAAAAATTGCTATTAATGGAAATTTCCTCATTTTAACCAACAGTGATATTATTCAAGAGTAGTTAATTTATATTTAAATATTGTGGTTTTTCAATATAATTGTAGAATTAATGACTTAAGATGGATTTATTCAGCCGATTCGTTAGCTCCAGCTTCTTCTCTACTACATTCCTGTTCTTGAGCCTCTTCGCTATTTTCTCTTTTTGAATACTTGTTATTATTTTCTGCAACTTCTGTCTTATTTTCTCCACCTTCATTATTTTCTTCTTCTACTGCCTTTTCTAAATCACTCTCTTCTTTAGCCGCTTCCTCATCATTTTCATGGGATTTACGCCTATACCTTCTAACTGTTTCAATATCATGTTTAATAGACCTAATTATTTTCATATATTTTTCTCTTAATCGTGGATTACTTTCAGCACCTTCTGCTAATCTTTCATAAAATTCTAACAAGGCTTGTTTTGTTGCTCTTTCTTCTTTTATACTACTTGTAAACCTTTTATCATAAGACCTTCTGTAATGATGCATAGCCTCTTCTCCCAATTTAGCTACTATAATGTCTTCTAGAGTTAATCCAAAATTTTCAGCTTCTCTTGAAAGATATTCATAAGCTTTTGTACCAATTGAAAGCCTTACTCTCCCATCTTTCAACCTCTGTATGCTATAAATTACTCCTCCAATAGATGTTACTCCAATATATGCAATATCTTCACAATCTTTTGATTTTTCGAGTGCAAGTTCGATACCCTCCTTGCTATTAGAATACTTATTCAAATCTTGTCTTATTGTTTCAGCTCTTGACAAATTTTTGCCAACTTCATTTATAGGTCCTTCATAGTCAACAATATCGGTAACATATTTCCCCAAAACTATATCTGCTAGCCTTTCGTGACGAGAAACAGTAAGTCCTGTAAATTTAGGTCTCTCAACAATACTTATAGTATTAGGGTTTTCACTTGTATGTCTCCATCTGCCAATCCTATCCTGCTCTAAGTCAAAAGGATTATAAAGATCTTCAACAGGATTTAAAGTAGGCTTGCCATCATAACTTAAGTCAACAATAGGTATAAACTTGTTACTAGTGCTATTAGGACCGCCAGCAGTAGTAATAACATAGCCAAGACCATTTTTTTCATCAGAAACAATTTTATATGTTAAGGTATATTTCATTAAATCCTGCCAATTTTTTATTTTAATACCAGAAATATTATCAAAACTAAAACTATGGTTTGGAAATTTTGAACCACTTGCCCTGGTGTAGCCATTATCAACTACAAGTTCAGGACTAGCAGGTCCTTTATAGTGATCAGTATGAATTTTCCAACTTACAGAGCTAAGTCCATTAGTTAACGCCATTTTCCATCCCTAAATATTGTAACTATCTAAAAGTAGTAAAACTAGTATATAAACTTTTTGGTTTTGGAAGACCAAAAAAGCCAGAAAAGCCGTGAATTTCCATTCCATAGGAATGGACGTTCAGCATTGCAAGTTGCTTTTCGCTGGGTTTCGGTTTTTTAAAGAGAAGAAAAGAAAAAAAGAATTACTTTGTCTTTCTATGATAAATTTCCCCTTCAACCATCTTTTCAGTTACTCCGGTGTCATAATGCCTTTGTAAAAGTGCAATTGCATGATCTCTAGTAACCTTCTTATGATTGATATAATCTTTTGCTCCTATGCGATTAATAATATCTTCTATGTCCTCATCTTTAACATTTCTATAGACTATAGGGGTTAGTTGTTTGTCTTGTGCGTCTACTAATTTACCAGAGTGCTCGTTATGTGCTTTTTTGGTGTACCTATGTTTTAGCTCGGATATAGCCCCTCTGAAATATTCACTTGTAGCGCCAGTATATGCCTGAAGCAGCATCTCATCTTCAAATTCTCCTTTGGATTCCTTAACACCCAAAGCTTCTTTAGCTGCTTTCAAATAATGTTCTTTTAATTTGTCGGCAAATTTTAGTTGCATACCTGAGTCTTTTAATTTGCTATAATCAACCTTGCCTTCTTTATCCATTAACAGTTCACGTACTATTTTATCGTAAGCTTCACTATGGACTAATTCAGTTGTATCAAGCAATTTTTTCTTTTTATCCAGTAATACTTTCATTGCTTCAAATTCTTTTTCATTCATAGTAAAATCACCTTGATTAGATTTTCAATCCAGTTCTATTGTGTTATTAATATAAACTTTTTGTTTTAACTTTTATTTTTTTAGGAATTTTCTATTTGTAACCATCATTAAGTAATAACTTATATAAAAACCTTTCGTTTTTCAAGCCTTCTCAAACAATCTAATAACCTTTTCCTCACCTAAGGCAAGAATAAAAGGCGCTAGCTTAGGTCCTCTGTCCTTGTTCAGTAAAACATTATAAGCAGCTCTGAAAAAATCTGTATTTTTAATGCCAACTTTGTTGCAGATATTATAGAATTCCTCAAACAAGGTTTTTTCACTCCATTTTTTCTCTTTCAAAGCCTTAACTACCAAATGCAAAGCCTCTTTTTCCTTGCTGCTTAATTTCAAATCTTTTGGAACTTCCTCCTGCACAGTAAATTTAACATCTTCGGGAGCATATTTTGAAAGCCATATCTTCGCTTTGTTAATTCTTTTAAAAATCATGTCATGCATTTTTTTGTTGTAATGCCCTGTCTTCTCAAGGCTTTTTACAATATCATCTTCATTTGGGCTTATTTGCGAAACCATAGCTGCATGGGAAAATGAAATGCCTGATGGATTTATTTCATTTCCATGGCTTATTTCAAATAGCCTTTTCATATGCTGCTCTTCTTTTTTATTGTCTAGCTTAACCCTGCCTAAATAGATATCCATATGTGCGTCATAATCATCATAAAGAACTGGCAAATCTTTCCATGAAAAGCTTCTTGTCTTCATAAGCCTTTTATTGTAGAAAAACTTCAATAATTCAGTAGGAGCAACTTCCAGCCAGTCCCTAGGGTAAACAACATTGCCAAGAGAAGCAGACATCTTCTCTCCATTAATCATTAAATGCTCATAAAAAAAAGGCACTGGCATTGGAAAATTTAGAACTTTTTCAAGAATTTCTGCATTAACCCAGAAAGCGCTATTAGGCACTTGATATTCTTTTCCAGCGCCTTCGCATGCAACTTTCCAGCGAGCCCATTCCACTGCCCACTCTGATTTCCACAGTAGCTTTCCATTGCCCTTTAAAGGATCATTTTCCCCTTTATGATTACATCCAATTGCTGTTGTAGTTTCAAACTCATAATCTTTACATTGGTATTTTACAACACCATTAGAAAATTCCTTTACATTTGTGGTGATAATCTTGCCGCAATTCTCACATATAGGTTTCCACGGAATAAATCCTTTAGCCAGTTTATTGGTTCTATACCTATTCTGTATTTCCCTTACTTCATCAGCCTTTTCAAGAATTTTTTTTATATATTTGTTGAAATTTCCCTTTTTGTATTCTTCTCTCATGGAAAATTTCTCCATTTTTGCCGAGACAAATTCGTCAATGACTTTAAAGTAATCAGCCTTAAAATGATCTGCATAAGAGCTGTGGCATCCATTTGGGTCGGGTATGTCAGTTACAGGCATTCCGAGGTATTTTTCATATTCCTCAGGGACGTTACTTGGTATTTTTCTCAAAGGATCCATGTCTTCAGCGACCCAGATTAGCTTTGCTTTTACTTTTGCTTCTTTTAATGCACTATAAACCGTATCATGCCTGATTGTATCGCTTAGCCTTCCAATGTGCAGAATTCCAGACAAAGAAGCAGACGTCCTTATTGTAAAAACATCAAATTTTGGAATTTTCTTGTCAATATAATGAAATTTTTCCCTGCTAACAATTTGTTGTGCTAATTGATCTGCCCAAAATAGTTCTTTTTCTTCACCATTTTTGTTGTTTTTACTCATTAAAATCTAGAAATAAGTTTTGTTTATATAAATATTTTGTTAACCAGAAGTTGGAGTTATAAAAACTCTATCATATATGCCCCTTACAACTGTTGGTACATAAGTATGGCTGGTTATTATAGATAATGCTATTCCATCAATTGGGCTTGATATCATATTCATCGGCAATCCCAACGAGCCTAATGTTTCTCCTATCGCAACTAATCCTATTGGATTTTTTCCAACGCCTTCTCCAATTAAACCAACTCTTGTATCATTGTAAAGTAATTTTACACTTAATCCCAAATCTGCTATCTCTTTCAAAGCTTTTCCAATATTTTCTTCTAATGGGCTGTCTGGTGTACCATTTATTACCATGCTTGAACGCCTTAAATCACCTGCCTCATTCATAAAACCAATATCGTATTTATTTAATATCTTCGTTATTCGGTTATAAGCACCTG
>Ga0209541_10015400_pt1 | contig 11425 bp, 10 predicted proteins | sample RifCSPlowO2_01_FD_184027 | JGI IMG/M metagenome (GOLD analysis project Ga0209541, IMG submission 184027) | Groundwater microbial communities from Rifle, Colorado - Rifle CSP2_plank lowO2_0.1 (SPAdes) (version 2) | ecosystem: Environmental > Aquatic > Deep subsurface > Groundwater | place...
GTTACAGAGAGTGAATGTTGGCAAAGTTAATAAGGCACTTCTTCATAATAAAAAGCATGCCAAGGAGCTTATCGTTTAAGGAGTCTAGCTTTAAATGAGAACGAAGAAGGTCGAAGTCAGTCGCGACATTTCTATAGGTGCCGGTGCCCCACTTGCCATTATTTCTGGTCCTTGTGTTATTGAATCTGAAGATTTCACACTATTCATGGCAGAAAAGCTCTTAAAGGTTGCTTCAAAACATAAAATTCCTTTTATATTCAAATCCTCGTTTGATAAGGCCAATCGCTCCTCCATTCATTCTTACCGCGGACCGGGGTTGGAAGAGGGATTAGAAATTTTATCAAAGATCAAACAAAATTTCGGTGTTCCCGTATTAACAGATATTCACGAACCTGAACAAGCAGGTCTTGCTGCCGAGGTGGTGGACATTATACAAATTCCTGCATTTCTTGCCCGCCAGACAAATCTTATCTTGGCTGCTGCCAAAAGTGGAAAAACCGTGAATATTAAAAAAGGGCAGTTTATGGCTCCGTGGGATATGAAAAACGTTGTAGAAAAAGTTGAATCGGTGGGATGTCAAAAACTTTTTCTTACAGAACGTGGAGTTAGTTTTGGTTATAACCGTTTGATAGTAGATATGATGGCGTTTCCTATTATGAGAAGTTTTGGTTATCCTGTTATTTTTGACGCGACACATGCTGTTCAGTTACCGGGGGGCGAAGGACATAGAACGGGAGGTGTGCGTGACATGATTCCTTATCTTGCACGTGCTGCGGTTGCTACGGGTATTGATGCGCTCTTTCTTGAAGTGCATGAAGATCCACCCCGTGCTAAATCTGATGCCACGAATTGTTTAGCTTTTGATGATTTTGAAAAACTTATTTGTACTGCTTATGAACTTGATCAGCGTTTAAAAGAAGAAACTTATGGCAAAAAAAATTGATGTTCTTTCCTTAGGCCGCGAAGTCCTCAACATTGAATCTCAAGCGTTAATAAGCCTTCTTAATTCTTTAGATCAGTCTTTTGAGCAAGCCGTTGATATTTTATTTAAGTGTGAGGGCAAGGTTGTTGTCGTAGGGCTTGGAAAATCAGGCCAGATTGGGAAAAAAATAGCAGCCACTTTTGCAAGTACAGGAACACCCTCTTTTTTTCTTCACGCTTCAGAAGGTATTCACGGCGATTTAGGAATGGTTGGTGACGAAGACGTTGTATTGGCCCTTTCTTATAGTGGTGAAACAGATGAAGTCTTAAAAGTACTTTCTATTATAAAAAGAAAAAATCTACCCATTATTTCAATAACAGGTAAGTCTCTCTCTACACTTGCAAAAGTTTCTGAAGTATCCCTTGCTCTTAATATTGATAAAGAGGCTTGTCCCTTAGGGCTTGCTCCAACCACAAGTACAACTGCAACACTTGCTTTGGGTGATGCTTTGGCTGTGTGTCTTTTGAAGAAAAGGGGTTTTAATGAAGAAGATTTTGCTTTTCTTCACCCCGGCGGAAGTCTTGGGAAAAAATTGTTATTGAAGATTGAAGATATTATGCATATCGGGGAAGAGATGCCTTTTGTTTTTGAGTACACCAATATGAGAGAGGCCCTTATGGAAATAACAGCCAAGAGATTTGGGTGCACCGGGGTTATTAATAGTCGCAATGAACTTGTGGGTATTATTACAGATGGCGATTTGAGAAGATGTCTCGAGAAGAATCCACATTTTTTGAGTGAAAGAGCTTCCTCTGTCATGACTCCTAAACCCCAGATGATTGGCAGATTTAGCCTTGCCTCACAAGCTCTTCATGTGATGGAAAAAAATAAAATTACCTCGCTTTTCGTTGCGGATGAGAAAAATTCGAACCAAGCTGCGGGTATTATCCATATGCATGATTTAATCCGTGCCAAAATTATATAGTCGGTAGCCACTAAGATATTGAAATTATTTGATTTTATAATAATTTTTCGTTACTTTACCTAGACTCTCTAGGGAATTAATGGTACCATTTATGGAGAGAAGGGATGACATCCTACAAGGGAACCCATGAAAGATCAGAAGCTTACGTGGTATTCCATCGTTTTCTTTATTGTACTAACGCAGGTTCTTTTGTTGACCCCATCGCAAGTTTATGAACCTCAGTTTACGGTGACTTATCCTTCAAAGGCCGATGTCGTACTGGAGGGTTTTACCGTTGTTCAAGTACCACTAAAAGGGGGGAAGGTCGAAATTAAAGCTGAACATGCAAATGTGTATAAAGAGCTCGATTTTGTGGAGCTTAATTTTGTGAAAAGCTATTTTGAGGATGAGAAAAGCTCCCAAGTAGAGCTCGAGAGCAAGAAAGGAAAATATTTTTCTGCACTTCAAGAGGTTGAGGGGACAGAGGACGTTAAAATAAAAGTTAATCAGGGTTATCAGATGGAAACTCCAGCTATGAAATATAATCATAAAAGTGGACAGGTAAGCACGCAAAGTGCAATTAGAATTGTAGGCCCTGTGGCCACCGAGCCAGAGCTCATTTTAAAGGGGAACGGGTTAGATGGTAATGTTAAGAAAAATGAGTTTCGTGTTTTGACTGATATTTTCTGTGAAAAACTTGTTCCACAAAATCCAAACCTTCGTTATACGATACGGTCTGATACACTTTTTCTTTACCCAGGCGAGAACAAAGCTGTATTTGATGGCGGCGTTAAGGTTGAACAAGAAGATTTTCACATGACGTCAGAAAAATATGAAGTATTTTTTAAGAAGGAACAAAAAGATATTGATCAAGCCGTTGCTTCTGGCAAAGTTATATTCTGGCAGGGTGAAAGGCACGGCAAGGCAGAAGAAGCGGTCTTCCTAAACGCCGAGAAAAGAATTATTTTAAAAGGTAATCCAGAGGTGCAGGTTGGAGAAGGAACCTTGCGTGGTGAGGTTATTGTTTTTCACACTGATACTCAGAAGATTGAATCTTTTAATGTTCAAGGTGACTTTCAACAAAAAGGAATGAAAATATAATGGCAAAAAAATTAGAAGCGAGAGGACTTTATAAATCATTTAAGAAAAAGCTCGTACTTAATAATGTTTCGTTTGAAGTGAAATCAGGCGAAATTGTGGGGCTTTTGGGACCTAACGGGGCTGGTAAGACAACAAGTTTTAACATTATGGTGGGTATCATTAAAGGGGATCAAGGACATGTTTTCTTAGATGGACAAGATATTTCGGCCTTGCCTTTGTATAAGAGAGCACGATTGGGAATTACCTATTTACCCCAGGAAAAATCAGTTTTTAGAAATTTAACCGTTTTTGAAAACGTCGCTGCTGTGCTTGAGTATTTTGAAAATGATCAATATGAGCAAAGGAGAAAAGCTTACGATATTTTAGATCAATTGAAGATTGCTCATTTAGCTGAGCAAAAAGCTTTTACATTATCTGGTGGAGAAACACGAAGGGTTGAGGTGGCACGAGCTCTGGCAACAAATCCAAGTTTTATACTCTTGGATGAGCCCTTTTCAGGGATAGATCCGCTGGCGGTTTTGGATTTACAGAAACTTATTCGTGAAGAGCTTAAAGTACGGGGCATTGGAATATTGATTACAGACCACAACGTGCGTGAGACTTTAACAATATGTGATGTCGCTTATATTTTAAGCGACGGCATTATTCAAGAAAAAGGCACTAGTGAACAGCTCATTTCTAGTCCCAAAGCCAGAAAGTACTATTTAGGCGAAAACTTTAGACTCTAGCCCTGGCGTCAGTGAATCGTTTTTTAGTTTCACAAAAACAATTCACTGACTGCGAAAGTGTGAATGCGATGAATTAATTATGAGGTGGAATTAAAAATGATGAGGTGGAATTAAATATGTCAGGCATGAAACAAACACTTAAGCTTGGTCAGCAACTGGTTATGACACCCCAGTTGCAGCAAGCTATTAAGCTGTTGCAACTCTCTAGGCTTGAGCTTGAAAAAGTTGTGAATACTGAACTCTTGGAGAATCCTCTTCTTGAGGAAGAAGTCCAATCTGTTGAAAACAAAGAAATCGTAAAAGAAGAGGCAAAAAAAGAAGAAAAGCTTGTTGAGGGAAAAGACTCTTTTGACTGGGAGTCTTATGCAGAAAGCTACAACACGTCTTCTTCCATGCCTTATGTGAAACAGTCTGACGAAGCGCCTATTTACGAAAATTTCATGACGAAGGCGCAGACACTGACAGATCACCTTCAGTGGCAGCTAAAACTTTCTGAATTAAAAGATGAAGAGTGTGAGATAGGTTCTTTTATTATAGGTAATTTGAACGATGACGGTTATCTCACAATGAGTATAGAGGAAATAGCACAAAAAGAATCCTGGTCCAAGGAGGCCGTAGAAAAAGTTTTAAAAAGAATTCAAGAGTTTGATCCTGTGGGCGTTGCTTCCATAACTTTACAAGAGTGTCTTTTAAAGCAATTAGATTATTTTGAAATTGATGATAAAGATGTGCGTGCTGTTATAGGTGAGCACTTAAAAAACCTCGAAAATAGAAATTATCCTGCCGTGGCTCGAGCACTTGGTATTTCTCAAGATAGAGTTGTTGAAATAGTAAAACTTATTCATGAATTAGAGCCTAAACCGGGTCGTTCCTTTGCAGTTCTTGATACCCAATATATTACGCCCGATGTTTATGTTCATAAGGTAGGAGATGAGTATGTCATTGTTCTTAACGAAGATGGACTACCTAAACTTAAAATCAGTTCATTTTATAAAAACCTATTAAACACCAAAGATGCTTCAACTCTTACAAAGGATTATATTCAAGATAAACTACGTTCTGCTGTGTGGCTTATTCGGAGCATTCATCAAAGACAAAGAACTATTTATAAAGTAACAGAAAGTATCGTCAAACATCAGAAGGAATTTTTTGAGAAGGGTTTGAGGTTTTTAAAGCCCATGGTTTTAAGAGATGTGGCAGATGATATTGGAATGCATGAATCAACCGTGAGCCGTGTTACAACAAATAAATACATACATACACCTCGTGGCATTTTTGAATTAAAATATTTCTTTAATACAAGTGTTAGTAAAGATGATGGCGCTGATATTGCTTCGGAGAGTGTTAAATTTATTATTAAAGAAATTTGTGATAGTGAGGATGCAAAAAAACCTTATTCGGATCAGAGAATTGTAGAAATCTTAAAATCAAAAAGTATTAATATAGCTCGTAGAACAATTGCAAAATATCGTGATGTGTTAGGGATTTTGCCGTCTTCAAAAAGAAAGAAAATGTTCTGATCCAAGGGAGGCACTATGGATGTACTTCAAATTCATATGGCATTTCGCAATGCTGAACCTACAGAGGGGCTTAAAGATTATTTAGAAAAAAAGCTTCTCAATATAACGAAATTCGTTGGCAGTCTTAAAGATGCTCATTGTATTTTAAAAGTGGAAGGGCATCGGCATATTGTGCATGTTACACTTCATGGCAACAATGTTGAATTTTTTGCTGAAGGGGAATCTAACGATATGTATGCATCGGTTGATTTAGTTGTACACAAGTTAGATTTACAACTTAAGAAATTTAAAGAAAAAGTAAAAGATCATAAAAATTATGAAAAAAGTCATGAAGGTGAGCTGCGATATGCAGAAAATCTTTTTGATGAAGAAAGATCAGAAAGTGCGAGAAAAAAACAAAAACGATAATGGCTAAGAGAATAGTGGTTGTTACCGGTGTTTCAGGTTCAGGGAAAACATCGGCTATTAAAGCCCTTGAAGATCTGGGCTATTTCTGCGTTGATAACCTACCAGAAGAGCTTTTTACAAAATTTCTTGAACTTGGAGAGCAAAAAGATGTCGATGTGGCTTTGGGTATCGACATCCGAAGTAAAATCTTAGGTGGTGATTTTTCAAATCTTCTCCAAAGAGTAAGGGGCCGTGTTGAGGTTTTATTTTTAGAGGCAAGATCCGATATTCTTGTTCGGCGTTTTAGTGAAACACGAAGAAAACATCCTGTTCCCTTTGTGACCTCCATTGAAGAGGGTATTGAAAAAGAACTTCGGTGGGTCAAAACTTTTCGAGAATATGCAACAGATATTATTGATACATCCAATCTCAATGTTCACGATTTAAGAAAACTTATTTATAAAAAATACGGAAAAGCATCTGAAAAAGAAAGGTTGCGCATTAATCTTATTTCGTTTGGATTTAGATACGGCATTCCGCTGGATACTGATATGGTTATGGATACGCGCTGTCTACCTAACCCACATTACGAAGAGAAATTAAGAGACCATACAGGTCTTGAAGCGCCTGTTATTGAGTTTTTAGAAAAAGATGAGCGGGTTAAGCAATTTATTGAAAGCCACTTTGCCCTTTTTGAAAGTCTCCTTCCGCTGTACGAAAAAGATGACAAAGCCTATTTGACTGTTGCCATTGGTTGTACGGGTGGACACCACCGTTCCGTGTACCTAGCCAAAAAGTTCGAAGAATTCTTCAAAAAAAGAGGCTTTGAAGTCCACGTCAACCACCGCGACATTCACAGATAATGATCATCCCCAGTCACCCTCACCTCAGATCCTCTCCGCTTCGAGCGAGAGAGAAAGAGCAAGGAGAGGGGGTATCAAAAGGAGGGATCAACGCACTCTTCCGCTTCCTACCCCTTTATGATATATTACCCACCCAATGCGACTTCCAAAATTACTCAACCTCGTAGTATTCCTTGCCTTTTTCTTTATTTCCCCAGCCCGTGCAATTGATGATCCCACTATTCTCACTTTTTTAAGAGACGATTTGGGGATGGCCATTGAAGCTCGTGAAGGACAAGGCTATCTCGCTCAAAAAGAGGGTATTACGGTAGAGGTGAACTACACTGAAAATAGTACCTATCTTCTTACCATGTCTCAAGGCAGTGGAGTTTTGTTTAGGGTGTGGGGTAAGGACTATAAGGGAGGGCATGATTTTTATAGATTTGAAATTATCGATTTAGAAAGTTTTTTAGATTTTGCAACGTGTTATATGGGTTATTTTTCAACTATGGAAACAACAGAAAGGCATCGAGATATTTTAAGATTTATCCATGAAACACAAGGCTTAGAATATTTTCAAGTGTCATCAGACTTAGAACAAACTTTTGGTATTAAAGTTGGATCACAGAGCGAGCCCGGTACGACAATTGCGGTTGAAGTAAATTTTATGAGAAAGAATAACCAATTTTATTTAGTGAAAGTAAAACTTGATGATTATGAGTCGAGGCAGGGGTTGCCTCATAATAAATCGCATGGTGAACACATAGCTTTTAGTTTAAATGCACTGCAAGATCACCAGCTAGATATCAACCTTGGATTGAGTGACAGTGCTAAACTTCCGATCCATTCCCTGTTTTATAAATTTATTATCTGGATGATGGATCACTACCATGTAGATAAATTAAAATTTGGTGATTATATGCCTGGCGTTATATTAGATCCACTTAGGTTTTTACAAGATTTGTTTGTTCACAAAAATGGGGAACCTTATGACGTGAGACCTTCCCATGAACAGAATGAGCTTAAGCTCGGAATACGATGGAGCGATGCCTCGTCTTCAGGCGTGGTACAAGATCCCTTGCGAGTAACGGAATCAGAGATGCGAGAAAAAGTGGCAGATGGCTTGACCCGAGCATTTGAAAGAGAGCATGTGGGAAGAGAGCGCCGTGCGATGGAAGCACGAGTTGATGATGCTTCAGGTGAAGTAAAACGCCCCGTTATTGAATGGCTAAGAGCCCGCATTCGTTCAGCCCCTCGAAAGATTACAAAACCGTAGATTTTCTTGACTATTTACTCCAATCGCAATAGTTTTTTTTTAGCTTTAAATTTTATAACAAAGAAGGAGCTAAATATGCATCACCCCGAATCCTATTTATTTACTTCAGAGTCTGTTACTGAAGGGCATCCTGACAAATTGGCAGATCAAATTTCTGACTCTGTCTTGGATGCCATGCTTGAAAAAGATAAAAATAGTCGTGTGGCCTGCGAAACACTTGTAACCACAGGTATGGCTGTTGTTGCCGGTGAAGTTACCACAAAAGCCTATGTCGATATTCCAGCAGTTGTGAGATCTACCGTAAAAGAAGTTGGGTATACCGATGCTGCTATGGGTTTTGATTATCAAAGCTGCTCGGTCATCACATCGCTAGATAAACAATCTCCAGATATTGCCATGGGTGTTGATGAAAAAGGTGGAAAAGAGCAGGGGGCAGGCGACCAAGGGCTTATGTTTGGATATGCCTGTGATGAAACAGAAGAACTTATGCCTATGTCTATTAGCTTTGCTCATAAGCTCACAAAAGCCTTGGCTGATGTAAGAAAAGCAAAAAAGCTAAAATTTTTACGTCCTGATGGTAAATCTCAAGTCACAATAGAATATCGTAATGATAAGCCTTTTAGGGTTCACACCGTTGTTGTTTCAACGCAACATACCCCAGAAGTAAGTAACAAAGAAATTCGAGAAGGGGTTTTAGAAGAAATCATTAGAAAAACTCTGCCAGAAAATCTTTTGGATGATCGTACTATTTATCATGTGAATCCAACTGGAAGATTTGTGGTGGGTGGTCCTCATGGTGACTGCGGTTTAACGGGAAGAAAAATCATTGTTGATACTTATGGTGGGCATGGCGGACATGGTGGTGGCGCTTTTTCTGGAAAAGATCCATCAAAAGTAGATAGAAGTGCAGCCTATATGGCGCGTTATTTAGCTAAAAATGTTGTGGCGGCCTCGCTAGCTAACCGTTGCCAAGTACAATTGGCTTATGCCATTGGTGTGGCTGATCCGGTTTCTGTTTATATTAACACTTTTGGAACAGGTAAAGTGCCTGATGAAAAAATTGCAACAGGTTTAAGAGAAATAGCTAGTCTTAAACCTAAAGATATTATCAACTCCTTAAAACTCTTAAGACCTATCTACAAAAAAACAGCAAGTTATGGACACTTTGGAAGAGAAGACAAAGACTTTACGTGGGAAAAAACAGATAAGATCAAAGACCTTCGAGATGTTTTAGGAGTGTCATGACTTATGTCAAAGTCATATGATGTTAAAGACGAGAATTTAAGTTCAGCAGGGCGTGCCCGTATTGAATGGGCGGCAAAATCCATGCCTGTTTTAAAATCGATTCAAAAAAGATTTAAAAAAGAAAAACCACTTCAAGGAAAAACGCTTGCAGCGTGTCTTCACGTAACCTCAGAAACGGCTAACCTCATGGTGACCCTAAATGATGGCGGAGCCAAGGTATATCTGTGCGCCTCGAATCCCTTAAGCACTCAAGATGATGTAGCTGCTTCTTTAGTTAAAGACTATGGTATTTCTGTTTATGCTATTAAGGGTGAGGATAATAAAACTTATTACAAGCACATCAATGCTGTGCTTGATCAAAAACCCCATTTAACGATGGATGATGGAGCTGATCTTGTTTCAATTATTCACACAGAAAGAAAAGAAGTTCTCAATACGATTATTGCCGGCACAGAAGAAACAACAACGGGCGTTATTCGTCTTAGAAGTATGGCACATGACAAGGTTTTAAAATATCCCATCATTGCCGTGAATGATGCTGATACAAAACATCTTTTTGATAATCGTTATGGAACAGGCCAGAGTACGATTGATGGCATTATTCGTGCAACTAATTGCCTCTTGGCAGGATCTTCTTTTGTAGTTTGTGGTTATGGATGGTGTGGCAGGGGACTTGCTATGCGGGCTCGTGGCATGGGGGCATTAGTTTCGGTGGTTGAAGTTGATCCTTTACGTGCGTTAGAAGCTGTCATGGATGGTTATGAAGTGCTTCCGTTAAAAGATGCTGCGCAAAAAGGAGATTTTTTCTGCACCGTGACAGGCGATTATCATGTTATTACAAAAGAACATTTTGAGCTTATGAAAGATGGCGCTATTGTTGCTAACTCAGGGCATTTTAATGTTGAGCTTGATTTAGAGGGGCTCACGGCTATTAGTACAGAGAGAAAAGAAGTAAAACCCTTTATTGAAGAATACTCACTTAGAAACGGTAAAAAAGTTTATGTTTTAGGTGAGGGCCGTCTTATTAATTTAGCTGCGGCTGAAGGGCATCCAGCGAGTGTTATGGACATGAGTTTTGCTAATCAAGCCTTAAGTGCAGAGTATCTTGTTAAAAATTTTAAAAAACTTGAAAATACGGTCTACCCCGTTCCCAAAGCTATCGATCAAGATATTGCTCGTTTGAAATTAGCTGCCATGGGTATACGTATTGATCAACTCTCCTCCGAGCAAGAAAAATATCTCTCCTCATGGGACCAAGGAACATAAACACGGGATGACAGTACCCTGCTCGATGGGTAGAATCATCTTATGCTTAAGACTCTAAAAAAGGTCGTCCTAGGGCCACCACTCGCAAGTAAAGATATCGCCCATCAAAGGCTTGGTAAAAAAGTCGCTTTAGCTATTTTTTCTTCAGACAATATGTCTTCTGTTGCTTATGCCACGGAAGAAATACTTCTTGTCCTTGTTACAGCTGGGGCTACGGCTATTTATTTTTCTGTTCCTATAGCCATAGCGATTAGTATTCTTATTTTCATCCTTGTTGTTTCTTATTCTGAAACTCTTTACGCCTATCCTTCTGGAGGTGGCGCCTATATTGTTGCAAAAGACAATCTGGGTGTTAATGCTGGCTTAACCGCTGGTGCAGCCCTTTTAATTGATTATGTTCTGACCGTATCAGTTAGTATTACAGCTGGTGTTGCTGCTATAACTTCAGCTTTTCCAAATTTTTACGAACATAGGGTTGGCCTGTGTTTATTCCTCATTCTAATTATGACCCTTGCCAATTTAAGAGGAGTTAAAGAATCGGCATCTATTTTTGCTCTTCCCACCTATTTTTTTCTCGTTAGTTTTTTAGTCTTGATAGGTTGTGGTTTTTATCAGTATATCTTTGGTGGCATGTCCCCAACATTTTTGGTAGCTCAAGAAATACCGCATGCGATACAGCCGATAACTTACTTTCTAATCTTAAGAGCTTTTTCTTCAGGATGCGCTGCTGTAACAGGTATTGAGGCCATTTCAAATGGGGTGACTGCCTTTAAACCACCCGAATCAAGAAATGCAACCATCACACTTATATGGATGGGGATTATTCTCTTTGTTTTCTTTATGGGTATCACAGAATTAGCAAAATTTTATCATATTCTGCCAAGACCTGAAGAAACGGTTGTTAGTCAGTTAGCCAGGCACATTTTTCAAGGGGGACCATTTTATTATCTCATTCAAGCTGCAACAGCGATGATTCTTATTTTAGCTGCCAATACAAGTTATGCAGGTTTTCCAAGGCTTGCTTCCTTTTTAGCCCGAGATGGTTTTTTACCACGCCAATTAAGTAGTTATGGAGATCGGCTCGCATTTTCAAATGGTATTATCGTTTTAGGTTTGTGTTCTGCCTTTCTCATCGTGCTCTTTAATGCAACGACCCATAGCTTGATACCTCTTT
>Ga0209541_10015403_pt1 | contig 11420 bp, 11 predicted proteins | sample RifCSPlowO2_01_FD_184027 | JGI IMG/M metagenome (GOLD analysis project Ga0209541, IMG submission 184027) | Groundwater microbial communities from Rifle, Colorado - Rifle CSP2_plank lowO2_0.1 (SPAdes) (version 2) | ecosystem: Environmental > Aquatic > Deep subsurface > Groundwater | place...
CCTATCGATCTATGCCCTTGGGCATATAATGAATCAACTGCTTATGAATTTTTCCCGATTACCAAAGAAGAAGCGCTAGCAAAAGGTTTTACTTGGCGTGACCCAGACCAGCGAGAATATCAGGATGCTAGTATGGTAGTACCAGATCACATCAAAGATGTTGCTGATGATATTTTAAAAGCGGTTTTGAAATGCGAAGCCTGCGGGAAAAACTATCAAATAATCCCAAAAGAATTACAATTTCTGCGTCGCTTTAATCTTCCAATTCCAAACCATTGCCCGCTATGTCGTGACCGCGCCCGCATCAAACAGCTAAACCCAATGCAGACTTACAACCGTAAGTGCGACAAATGCGACACAGCGATAGAAACTTCCTATACTCCCGATCGATCCGAAATAGTGTATTGTGAGAGTTGTTACAAACAGGAAGTATATTAGGGCGCGTGCTACCGTGTACTAGTACATAGATACAAAGATTATGAAGACAGAAACAAAAAGTTGCCAAAACTGTAAAAATAACTTCTCCATTGAAAGTGATGATTTTTCTTTTTACGAAAAAATGAAGGTGCCGGCACCGACTTTTTGTCCGGATTGTAGGTTTCAAAGAAGATTACTTTTTAGAAATAACAGAGTTTTTTACAGAAACGAATGCGCCCTATGCAGTAAATCAATGTTGAGTTTATACAACAAAGAAAGACCATATACTGTTTATTGCTACGATTGCTGGTTTTCGGATAAGTGGAATGTGATGAGCTATGGACGTGATTATGATTTTTCTATTCCGTTTTTTACCCAATTTCAATCTTTACAAAAGGCAGTTCCCCGAGCAAATCTTTATAGAAGTAACTTTGTTTCAAGCGATTATTGTAATTATGGTCGTGATTTCAAAGAATGCTATTTATTATTTGGAGGAAGTGGCAACGAGAGGGTTTATTTCGGCAATCAAATTTTAGATTCTAGGGATTCTCTCGATATAGCATTTTGCGAAAAAGTTGAGTTCAGTTATGAAAATTTTGAGTGCATGAGAGGTAACAGACTTTTTTTCAGCAGACACTCTCTGGACTGTGTCGAAAGCTCTTATTTGGTCGATTGTCGGAATTGTATGAATTGTTTTGGTTGTATTGGGCTTGTAAATAAACAATACTATATTTTTAACCAGCCTCACACTAAGGAAGAATACGAGAAGTTTCTGGAAGAAAATAAAGGGAGTTATAAAAAGCACCTAGAATCCCTGAAAAAATTACGCGAATTAGAGTTGAAATTTCCTCATCGCTATGCGCGCATATACAAATCTGTGAATTCAGACGGTGATGATTTGTATGAAGCTCGAAATACTCATTTTTCTTTCAGTTCTCGTCAAACAGAGGATTCAAAATATTTATTTTACATCAGGAACCACGCCAAAGATTGCTACGATACTTCTTTCCAAGGTTTCGGCAGTGAACTTGTTTATGAAGTTGCTCACGGTTTTGGTAATTCTAATACAGCTTTTGGCGTCAGAAACCTTTCAAATCAAGATTCGCGCTACAACGAAGAATGCCATAATTGTTTAAATATTTTTGGTTGTGAGGGTTTGCAGAAAAAGCAATACTGTATTTTAAATAAGCAGTATAGTAAAGAAGAATATGAAAAATTAGTTCCCAGAATAATACAGCATATGCATGAAATGCCTTATGTTGATGAAAAAGGCAAGATTTATAAATACGGAGAATTTTTCCCTAGCGAGCTTTCGCCTTTTACCTATAATGAAACCATCGCCCAGGAATATTTTCCACTAACCAAAGAAGAAGCGCTGGAACAAGGCTACCTTTGGTCCGAAGTGGAAGATAGAAATTATAAAATTGATATAGAAAGTAAGGATTTGCCAGATGATATTAAGAACGTTACAGATGATATAATAAATAAAGTGATAGCTTGTGGGCACGGTGGGAAGTGTAAGCATCAATGTACTGAGGCATTTAAAATTATCCCGGAGGAATTCAAGTTTTACAAGAGAATGAATTTGCCATTACCTAGATTATGCCCCAATTGCCGCCACTTTGAACGTATTGGTCAAAGAAACCCTTTGAAATTATGGGAAAGAAACTGCAATAAATGTAAGGTCGAAGTTAAAACATCTTATGGCCCGAGAGGTCCGGAAATTATTTATTGTGAAAAATGCTACCAAAATGAAATCTATTAAAAATAAAAAGCCTAAAGTTATAGTCATGTCGGGTTACGGGCTCAACTGCGAAGAAGAGACGAAGTTCGCTTTCGAATGGGCGGGAGCAAAAGAAAATGTAGTCGCTGATATTGTGCACATCAATGATTTAATAAAGAAACCAAAAATGCTAAGAGATTATCAGATTATGGCCTTCCCGGGCGGGTTTTCTTATGGGGACGATACTGGCAGCGGGAAAGCTTACGCCAATAAATTTAAGAATCATCTATCGAAAGAGCTGGAAGAATTTCTCTCGCGCGACACACTACTCATCGGCATCTGTAACGGATTCCAGATTGTGACTAACCTGGGAATTCTGCCTGGGGCTCTGACATATAATAAAAATGGGAAATATCTCGACCGTTGGCTTGATTTGAAAGTAGTGGGTAAAAGCCCATGGCTTACCGGAATAAAAAAAATATCTCTTCCGATGGCGCACGGGGAGGGAAGATATGTAAAAGATAAAAAAGTAAAAAATCTCTCTATTGCCTTAAAATACACTGAAGGAGAAATTTGTAAATTTCAAAATCTGGAACCAAACCCAAACGGATCAGAAGATGCGATCGCCGGCGTTTTGGCGTATAATGGGCGAGTTCTCGGGCTTATGCCGCATCCGGAACGGGCAATGTTTTCTCATCAAAGTCCTCTTTGGCCCCGAACCAAAGCAAGCTTGGTACGAGACAAGCAAATGAAGAAAGAAGGAGCAGGCTTACAGATTTTTAAAAATGCGATTAATTATTTCAAGAAATAAATAATGTCCGAGCTTAAAGAAAAATGCGGGATAGTGGGAGTATATGGAAAAGGACTGCCCGTCTCGCGACTATGTTTTTTCGGACTGTTTGCCTTGCAGCATCGCGGACAGGAAGCTTCCGGCATCACTACTAATGATGGAGACAAATTACATACGCACAAAGGCGCAGGCTTAGTATCTCAGGTTTACAAAGAAGAGGATATCGAGAAGCTTTCCGGACATATAGGCATCGGACACAATAGGTATTCTACGTCGAGAGGCGGTGCGCTACATCATGCTCAGCCGGTACTTAATGACAAAGAAACTTTTGCTCTGGCTCACAATGGCAATCTGCCTTCAGTCAAATCACTTGAAGACTTTTTAAAATCAAAAAATGCTCTACAGAATGATCGCAGTGATTCAGAATTGATCGCAGATGCTATTGAATATTACTTACAAAAAGGTTCAACTTTGCCGGAGGCAGTAGAAAAAGTTTTTCCTTTGCTCACTGGCGCTTTCGCTTTGGTAATGATGACCAAGGATACCTTGGTGGCTGTGAGGGATCAGTATGGCATGAGACCTCTTTGTCTAGGCTCGCTTTCTTTTTCAACCGGAGAAGGATTTGTAGTGGCCTCTGAAACTTGCGCTCTTAAAACCGTTGGCGCAAATTTTGTGCAGGAAGTCACACCCGGCGAGATGCTGGTAATAAACGAAGACGGGCTTAAATGCATGAATCTGGCCCCTGCCACACCCAAGCACGACATTTTTGAATATGTTTATTTCGCAAGACCAGACTCAGTGCAAAATGGCAAACTTATTTATGATGTGCGTAAAAATTTCGGCAAAGCTCTGGCTAAGGAATGTAAAAATCTGAAAGCGGATATTGTGGTGCCGGTGCCGGATACCGCCATGCCTGTGGCTATAGGATTTTCAAAAGCCTCTGGCATACCTCTTGAGCTAGGACTGGTCAAAAACCGTTACGTGCACCGCACTTTCATCGAGCCCACTCAAGAATCGCGCAGACATAGTGTGGCTTTAAAATTAGTTCCTCTGCCGGAAATTTTAACGGGGAAAAAAGTCGTAGTGATAGATGATTCGATTGTGCGAGGCCATACTTCACGAAAATTAGTCGAATCATTATTTAATAACGGTGCCAAAGAAGTGCATCTTCTCATCTCTTCGCCGCCGGTGCGCTTTCCGGATTTTTATGGTATTGATACTCCAAAGCAAGACGAGCTGATTGCCGCGAACAAAACAGTGGAAGAGATGCGGGAATGGCTGGGAGCTACATCTCTTCAATTTCTCTCTCTGGAAGGCATGATTGAGTCAATCGGAATCCCAAAAGAAAATCTCTGTACTTCTTTTTTCACCGGAGAATATCCGATAGACTTAAAAGAACGTAAAAGCGAAGTAAGCTATGACGTCCCAAAAGAGTAAAATAGTAATTCTTATTTCTAATATCGGCACGGGTACTAACCTGCAGGCTATAATCAATGGAGTAGAATCTGAGAAAATTCAGGCAGAAATTTCCACCGTTATTTCCGATACGGAAAACACAGAAGGACTAGAGCGAGCCCGAAAACATAACTTAAAAATTGAAATTTGTAGAACCAAAGAAGACTTGCTTACTATTTTGCAAAAACTAAAACCTGACTATATTTGTTTAGCTGGCTGGAAACAAATTATTTTATATGAAGTCATTGATGCCTTCCCAAACAAAATAATAAATACTCATCCGGGACTAATTCCTGATTCGATTGACGGAGTAGTAAAAAACCCTGACGGTACAGATGCTTTATGGAATAAAGGAAAAATGACCAACAAGGCGATGCAAAACTTTTTAGATTGCAATGCAACCTATGCAGGATGTACGAACCATTTCTTGACTCACATATTCGACTTTGGTCCAGTACTCGGCCGAGTTTTTGAAAAAGTCTTGCCTCATGACAATACAGAGTCTTTGTACTCAAGATTAAAAAATAAAGAAAATGAATTATATGTGGAAGTATTACAAAAATTATGCCAGCAAAGCTAAAAATTTTAATAGTCGGGGCGGGTGGGGGACGGGAGCATGCTATTGGATGGAAGGTGGCTCAGTCGCCACGGGCGGGGCAGCTATTTTTTGCTAGGGGTAATGCCGGCACGGCGGAGCTTGGAACTAATTTAGAAATTAAAGAGACAGAAATTACAAAACTTATTGAGTTTGCCAAGAAAGAAAAAATCGATCTCACTTTGGCTCTCTCAGACGACCCAATGGCTCTTGGTATAGTAGATCAATTTCAAAAGGAAAATTTAAGAATTTGGGGTCCATCCCAAAAAGCCAGCGAGCTCGAATGGTCTAAGACTTTTTCAAAAGAATTTATGTGTCAAAACAATTTACCTACGGCAAAATTCGAAGTATTTAGCGACTATCAAAAGGCAAAGGAGTATGTAAATAAACAATCTATGCCGATAGTCATCAAAGCAGACGGCCTGGCCTTGGGAAAAGGTGTCGTAATCTGCCAAACAGAAGCAGATGCGGAAAAAACACTAGAAGATTTTATGATAAAAAAAATATTTGGGGAGTCAGGAAACAAGGTAGTGATAGAAGAGTTCATGACTGGACCCGAAATTTCTATTCACGTATTTTCCGACGGCAAAAACTACAAAATTTTCCCTGTTTCCCAAGATCATAAAAGAATATTTGACGGAGATAAGGGACCGAACACTGGAGGCATAGGTGCGATTGCTCCGCTTCCGTTCGTTAGTGACAAGCTTTTAAAAGAGATAGAAGAAAACATTGTCACTCCTGCTATTAGAGGCCTTGTGGAAGACGGAATTCCATTTACGGGAATTTTATATCCGGGTCTCATGTTGACAAAAGACGGCCCAAAACTTCTTGAATTCAACGCTCGTTTTGGCGACCCTGAAGCGCAAGTGTATGTTCGTCTGCTCGAAACAGATATTCTTGATATCATCGAAGCTTCGATAGATGGAAAACTAGATGAAATTGAAATCAAATGGAAAAGTGGTTTTGCTTGCAATATAGTGCTTTGTTCAAAGGGGTATCCGGGAAATTACGAGAAGGGAAAAGTGATTACGCTTCCACCCCGGCCAGAGGCCACCCCTCAAGAGGGGAATGAGATTGTAATTTTCCACGCAGGTACTAAGCGCAATGATAAAAATAATCTCGTCACTAACGGCGGAAGAGTGCTCGGAGTTTCTGCTGTGGGAAATACTTTACAAGAAGCATTAGATAAAACCTACAAAGCTATCGAGAAAATTTCATTCGAGGGCATGCAGTATAGAAAAGATATTGGCAAGAAAGCTCTTACACTTTCACCATAAAAACGAAAACCCCCACGACGTGCCTCGGGGGCTCGTTGCGGGAGTGCTACCTCACGTCTTCAATTGTGAGGTATGATGATGGATCATGCGGATACCTAGGAGCAACCAACTCCTCAGAGTACTTGAGTTTAATATACCGAAGTGTATTAAAATCAAATACTGAATCAGCTGATGTCTCCCAGTCACCGAAGTGGACAGGTCGAATCTTGATCAACCACGTCTTATGCCTGCTTTGGCAATAGACAAGTAGTTGTACATATCCAACCCGTTTTTTTACTTGCACGACTTGAAGCCACCCTGCTCCTGAAATCGCTTGCGCGACTTCACGAACCGATGGCCTCCTCGAAAACAACAATGGTCGCACAGAATTGAACGACCACTGTAAGATCCTTGCGATGGTCGTCATGTGCGGCCTCCTTTAGAACACACTTTACAATAATATTCAATAAAAGCAAGTTTTCTTTGATTTAAATTTATTTAATGCTAGAATATCCCCATGCAAAAAGACACCAAAGTAGGCATACTTATGGGCTCGGATACTGATTTGGCTATATTTGCCGAAGCGGCAGGGGTATTGGAAGAATTTGGAGTGACTTACAATATGACGGTAGCTTCTGCGCACCGTAGTCCTAATTTAGTGCACAAATACATAAAAAATACGCAAGATGCAGGTGTAAAAGTTTTTATTGCCGGAGCCGGCGGGGCAGCTCACCTGGCCGGAGTGGTAGCGTCTCTTACGACCTTGCCGGTAATAGGTATCCCAACTAAAGCTAAAACTCTAGACGGACTTGATTCGCTTTTATCTACTGTCCAGATGCCTCCCGGGGTACCAGTGGCTGCCGTTGGCATAAACGCAGGTAAAAATGCGGGAATTCTAGCTATACAGATACTCGCGACAAATGACAAAGATTTGGAAAATAAGTTGATCGCGTATAAAAACAAACTGGAAGAAGAAAATAAAATCAAAGGAGAAAAATTGCAGGAAATTGGATATAAAAAATATTTAGATCAAAAATAATGTTTAATACTTCCTACTTTCGAAAAAATTCACAGCAAGTGAAAGCTTATGCAGAAGATGGGGTAGATGTGGAAGAAGAGGCAAAATTCAGCAGCTTTGCAGGGTCTGTCTGCAAAGCTAGTTATGAGAATTCGCCTTTTGTGGAAGTTCACGACTTATCAGGCGGAGGATTCCGCGGCCCACGACCTTTTACTTTTAAAAATTTACCTGAAGGTTTTTTCATCGAAATGTCGACAGACGGCATCGGCACCAAAGGCATAATCATTGACGCGGCGAAAACTCACCATTTGGCAGCTTATGACCTGATAGCCATGACTGCGAGTGACATCACCCGATTTGGCGGCATCCCTTTAGTTTTCGTAAATGTTTTTGATACCAGTTCCATAGGAAAAGAGGGTGATGAAGTAAGTAAAATTTACAAGGGCGCCATAGCTGGTCTGGGTGCTGTGGCTAAACAAGAAAAAATAGTATTACTGAAAGGAGAAACTGCCCAGATGGGGAACGCTATCGGCGGAGAGGATACTTTATCAAAAACTAAATTAAATTGGTCTGGGACGATGATTGGTGCTTATCATAAGGACAAAATGATCACCGGGGAAAATTTGGCACTCGGACAAGTGATAATAGCGCTTAAAGAAACTGGCTTTCGCTGTAATGGCATAAGCTCGATCCGCGGGGCACTTCGAGCAAAATATGGCAAAGATTGGTATAAAAACTCCGATGCAAAAGAAAGCGTCAAACAGGCAGCGACACCTTCAGTACTTTATGATACTTATGTAAATACGCTTCATGGCTGGTTTGATAAAGATTTCAAGCCAGAAATTGCTCTTCATTCTATTATTCATCTCTCTGGAGGAGCTTTTAAAGAAAAATTGGCAAAGGACGTTCTTTTTCCCAAGCAACTTTCCGCCGAACTTTCTGATTTATGGGACCCTCCCCAAATCATGCGAGAATGCGCTTATTGGAGAAATATTACCGATGAAGAATTTTACGAGGTGTGGCACGGGGGGCAGGGAATGCTGCTTATTGTGGACGAAAAAGATGCTAATTATTGCATCAAGAGAGCTAAAGACTTCGGCATTGAAGCAAAAGTTGCTGGCAAAATTACCAAAGAAGACAATCCCCAAGTTTCTATCATTTCCAAACTTACTCCCGGCAAGAAAATAATATATAATTAAAAACAATATGGACAAAGAATTTATAGAAAAACATTTAGATTACGTTTTAACTGAAACTGATTTTGATTTCTTAGGAGAGAAAAAAGTTGGTAAGGTCAGGGATAGCTATTTTTCAAAGGATAAAGTTGTTCTTATAACCACTGACAGACAAAGTGCGTTCGACCGAATTCTAGCTGCCGTCCCTTTTAAAGGTCAAGTTTTAAATCAAGTGAGCGCTTGGTGGTTTGAACAAACAAAAGATATTGTACCCAATCACGTCCTTTCTATTCCCGACCCCAATGTTACTATTGCTCGCCCTTGCGAAATCTTGCCAGTGGAAGTGGTTGTGCGCACAGCTCTCACTGGCACTACTTCTACCTCCATTTGGGTTAATTATCAAAAAGGCCAAAGAGAGTTTGGCGGACTCACACTCCCTGATGGACTCAAGAAAAACACTATTTTAGAAAAACCCATACTTACCCCTACCACGAAGTTTGAAGAGCACGACAGAAATCTGACAGGGGAGGAAATAGTAAAAGAAGAATTGCTAAGCGCAACTGACTGGCAAAAGGTCTCCGAGCTGGCTTTAAAACTTTTCACTTTCGGACAGAAAGAATCTGCAAAACGCAATTTAATTTTGGAATCTACAAAATATGAATTCGGTAAGACGGCTGACGGGCAAATAGTTATAGCCGATGAAATTCACACTCCAGATTCGTCCCGGTATTGGCTAGCTGACACGTACAAAGAGAGGATAGAAGAAGGCAAAGAACCAGACAATATTGATAAGGAATTTCTACGTTTGTGGTTTGCCGAACATTGTGATCCATATAAAGATAAAATTTTACCTGAAGCACCAAAAGAGTTAGTAGCAGAATTGTCTCGGCGCTATATCATGCTTTATGAAATGATTACCGACCAAAAATTTCAGTACGATGTGTCGGAGCCAATTTTAGAGAGAATTAAGAATAACCTTAAAAAATATGCTGCTTAACTCCATTTCTCCAATAGACGGACGATATAGGAAATCCACAGAACCACTCTCGAAATTTTTTAGCGAGATGGCATTAATGAAATATCGGATCATCATCGAAGGAGAATATCTTTTGGCTCTTTCTGATTTAAAATTAGTAAGAAAGTTTTCTGAAGAAGAAAAAAAGTTAATTAAAAATTTGTACGATTTATCACCAAAAGACGCGCAAATTATTTCCGATATCGAGACCAAGGGGTACAAGAATTTTAAAGCCACTGATCACGACGTAAAAGCTGTAGAATACTATATTAAAGACAAATTATCGGAAACGAGCTTGGCAGACGTTTTGGAATGGATACATTTTGCTCTGACTTCCTATGATATAAATACCCCGGCGAGGGGGCTGATGCTTTCTGACGCTCTCTCGCAAGTGATCATGCCCAAAATCGAAGGAGTAGTGTTAGAGATGGATGCTTTAGCGAAAAAATACGCAGACTTGCCGATGCTCGCGCGTACACACGGACAGGGCGCCAGTCCTACAACCTTCGGCAAGGAGTTCAAAGTTTTCAGCGAAAGATTAAAGAAACAACTTGCTCAACTAAATAACCAGAAAATTTCTGTGAAATTAAGTGGAGCCACTGGGAATTTTAATGCTCATGTAGCGGCCTTCCCAAAAATAGATTGGGTGGAATTTGCCACAAGCTTTATTGAAAAATTCAATTCGGACAGGGAAATTAAATTGGAATTAAATCTGACAGTAACTCAGATTGATCCCCATGACAGTGAAGCGGGGGTTTTTGATAATTTACGAAGGATAAACACTATCCTGATTGATTTCAATCAGGATATCTGGCGGTATATCAGCGATGAATGGATCGTGCAAAAACCGGCAGATGGCACGGTAGGCTCTTCTACGATGCCGCACAAGATAAATCCGATTAAATTCGAGAACAGTGAGGGAAATTTAGGTATGGCTAACACTTTTTTTGAATTCTTCTCACGCAAACTACCTATCTCCAGACTTCAGCGAGATCTTTCTGATTCTACTGTAGAGAGAAACTTCGGGCCTGCCTTGGCTTATTCTCTTATTGCATACGAATACCTACTGAAGGGGCTTTCTCAAATCAGTATAAACGAAGAAAAAGTAAAACAAGATCTTAATAATCACCCAGAAGTGATCACCGAAGCCATCCAGACCATATTGCGCCGGGAAGGTGTAGCGATGCCATACGAGAAATTAAAAGAGCTGTCTCGTGGGAAAAAGATTACACTTACCGATATTCATAAATTTATTGATACTTTAGAAGTCAGTAAAAAAATAAAAGAAGAATTAAAAAAAATTACTCCGGAAAATTATATTGGTTTGGCTTCGAAATTAGCTTCAAATAGTGTAAGATAAGGAAATGATGCTGAGAATTTCTGCTTCTATTTTACTTATGTTCTGCATGCTTTATGCGCCTTTTTGGGTGTATGCGCCCCTTATATTATTGGGTATGGTTTACTTCGTTTGGTTTTGGGAAGGAGTAGCTTTATTTTTATTATCAGATTTGCTGTATGGAATACCCGAAGTTAGATTTTTGGGCATAGTTTTTATTTCCTTTATTATTTCAACTTTGCTTTTAATAGGATTGGAATTTTTAAAAAAGAGACTAAAATTTTATAATCACAAAAGATAATGATACGAAAAATATTCCCAAAAAATAGAAAGAATAAATATTTATTCGTGGACCCGGACGAAATTTTTCTTGATTCTAAAAACGTGGAGAACTTTGACCGCCAGCAATTCGAAGGCCGGCTGGAAAAGCCAATTCAGAGAAGAGTTATTCTGTCGCTTGGTATTCTATTCCTGTTTTTTATTGGAATATTTGGAATCCGTCTTTGGTACTTGGAAGTGCAAAATGGAGAAACATACTTTAAACGAAGCGAAAACAACATTTTACAGAAAGTGATTATTTTCAATGATAGGGGAATAATCTACGACCGAAACAAACGTGAGCTTGCTTGGAACAAAGAAG
>Ga0209541_10015405_pt1 | contig 11419 bp, 11 predicted proteins | sample RifCSPlowO2_01_FD_184027 | JGI IMG/M metagenome (GOLD analysis project Ga0209541, IMG submission 184027) | Groundwater microbial communities from Rifle, Colorado - Rifle CSP2_plank lowO2_0.1 (SPAdes) (version 2) | ecosystem: Environmental > Aquatic > Deep subsurface > Groundwater | place...
CTATTTTTGCTTCCTCAAAGTAGGTTAGGTGCTTGAACTTGGATACAATCCTTAAATGGGTTTTTTCTATTGCCTTGAATGAGGACAATGGTATTATGTAAAATAGGCCGTTTGTGATCAATGTTGTAAATAAAGAGATGATTATGCCGAGAGGTATTGAATTTATTGTGTATTTCCCGAATATCTTCTTTGGAAATGCAGCATATGGGGTGAACCAATAACGCTTTATGGACCATATCTCGTATTCTGTTTCTGAGCCATAACGGCTAGCCACGAACTTATGCACTAGCTCGTAGAGCAACAATGTTATTGCGGCTGCAATGAACGCCCTAAAGAAATTGAATGTCCAGTTTGCAAGGTTGAATGTTGGCTGCTTGTCATTGAAACCAAATGCAAAGCCAAGAACTACTATTGAGATTACGAGATGGCTTATTTCTTTTTTCTTAAACATGATATCACATCTTTTTTATGAGTTCCATGATTTCATCTTCATGGCCCGCACCAACTATTGCTATTATGCTCTTGTTTGTGGACATAATCTTATATAAATTTTTTGCCATGACCTTGTTGCGGTCATCGATTAAAACCTTATATATAGAGGGATAGTCTTTTTTGAATTTGTCTGTAAGTTTTTTTATCAGATTCTTGTCAGGAACCTTTGTCAAATCAATGCTTATTTTTTCTCTTTTGAATATGTTTCTTATTATTTCTGCAAGAAATCGCAGTTTTTCTCTCAGTGTAAATGCCCTTGAGAGGGCTTTTAGGGTAATTCTTATGTCCTGGTCTATCAAGGCTATGTCTGCCTTGTTGCTTTTTGCTGTGATTATTGCTGCTTTCATGTCAGATCCAGGGGTAACATTAACGACTTCGCCTAGCTTTTTCTCTATGTAAGCGCCTATGAGGTTAAAGAGAAACCCTTTAATGCCAATGTAATGTATGTCGCTAAGCCTGGTTTTTCTCTTCTTGTTGTAGAAAAGGGTCTCGAACCTTAACTGGTCAAGCTCAAGTGCCACTACGTCCGGCTTGAGTTCGTTTATCTTGTTTCTTACAAGAAGGATGCTTTCCCTGGCTATGTGCGAGGTGCCTATAATGGTCAAATTCTTGTGATTTTGCATTTAATCACAGAAATATTTATAAACTTTAAAAGAGTTACTATTGCATAATTGATTAAAAGGAGGGTGAGCAGAATGCTGAAGGTTAAGAATGTTACGGATCTTTATGATATGAGAGTTTTTACTGATTTAGGTGATTATTTCGGTGATGTTGAGGAAAGCATAATAGCAGCGAACAAGGTTTTTGGGTGGAAGGTAAAGGCCACGAAGAATTCTTTTTTGAGCAAGGTTTTAGGCGGAGCCAAGGGAGTAATAGTGCCACACCACATGGTTAAAGCCATTGGAGATGTTGTTATAATAAGCAAGGCTGCAATACCTAATTATGAGGAAGCGCCAAGGGAAGAGCAATAACAAAATATTTAAACTAGTTAATTAACATCCTTCATAACATGGCTAGTACGCCTTTAGGCAACGCAATAGATTTTTTAAACAGGTTTGGGTTCTTTGATGTAGTATTGCCTTTTCTTACTGTGTTTACTATAGTGTTTGCGATACTTGAGAAGACAAGAATTTTGGGTGTTGATGAGAAGAAGAAGCCGAAGGCGAACATAAACTCAATGGTTGCATTCACGATAGCATTATTTTTTATCGCAATACCCCAAGTCGTTGATGCAATAAAGACATCATTGCCTTATGTAGGAATATTGCTTATAATCATAGTTGCATACATGCTTTTAGTTGGCTCTTATGCATCCGGAGAGAAAGAGTTTAATTTCGAGAACAGCAAGTTCTGGAAGGGATTCATGGGAATAGTGATATTTGTTGGCTTGCTTGTGGTGTTCTTAAACTCATTCGGATGGCTTGATTCTGTGTTTGATTACATAAGAGACAACTGGCAAAACACTTTTATAGTCTCGGTTATATTTACATTAGCTATAATCGGGACGTTATTTTGGGTTGTAAGAGAAAAAGAGGCGGGTAAATCATGACTGACTTAAGGGACTTTATGGATTATATGGCAGATTTAGGCATATTCGAGATTGCTTTGCCTTTCTTGCTTATCTTCACTATAGTATTTGCAATGTTGCAAAAATCAAAAATACTCGGGCCCAAAGCCAAGAATTTCAATGTTGTGATTGCTTTAGTAATAGGAATATTGGTTGTAAGGAATGAGAAGCTTGTTGCGCTGCTTAACAGCTTTTTGCCAAACGTATCGATGTTCATAGTAATATTCTTGATGTTGCTTCTGCTTATTGCAGTATTCTTGAAAGAGGATTACAAGGGGTGGGGCAATAATATTATGGCTGTAGCAGGCATATTTTCAGTTTTGGCAATAATATGGAGCCTTAGTGTTGATTACATAGGAGATAGGTTTCAGCTGCCAGGCTGGCTTACGAATTTGGATTCAAGGACAAAGAGCATGATAATATTTGTTGCGATATTTGTCATTATAATATGGCTTGTCACCAAGGAAGATAAAGAGAAAGAAGGGAGCAGCGTAGGAAAGTTCTTTACTGGCTTGGGCAAGGAACTGAAGGGGGAATGAATAAAATATGGTTTCGCCAATAGACCTTGGCTTGCTGCCGAAGTTTGCGCCTGTATTCGTGTTTCTATTCATATTTTTCCTGATGTATGCAATACAGGTAAAGACGAAGATACTAGGATCTGCCAGAGAAGTTCATTCGGCTGTTGCTTTCATAATGGCTGTGCTGTTCATGATAACACCTGGTGTTAGCGAGGTTGTTGTTTCTGTAACCCCCTGGATAGTGATATTGTTCTTTTTGATAATTGTAATAGTGACGATGTTCTTGTTTGTTGGCGTTAAAGACTCTACCATATCAAGCGTTTTCCATGAATCAAGCATTGCGTGGCTTTTGGTAATAGTGATACTGCTTATTTTTGGGTTTGTCCTAAGCCAGGTTTACGGGCCTTTTGTGCAAGGGCTAGGAGGACAGGAAGCAACCAAACAAGGAATAACATATGACATAGCAAGGATATTGTTTTCTACCAAGCTGTTAACTACCGCATTGATACTGGTAATAGCTGCGCAGGCAGTGAGATTGATAGGAAAGAATTACTAGGATTTTTGCTTTAATTCCTTTGTTAGGGAAGCAAGCTCCTTTATATTTGATGTCAATGGGTTTACAATGTTCTGGAATACCTTTTCCAATGCCTTTATTTCAGATGTAACGTCGCCAACGCTCTTGCTGTATTCATCCACTCTGCCAATAACGACTTGCTGCATGTTGTCAAACCTGCCGCTGACCCTTAATATCTCTTGCTTTATTGAAATAATATCATCATTCACCCGAGATTTCCATATCTCAAATTCTGTTAGGTTGTCAGAATATTTTTGCATCCTTTCTTCGATTATTGATTCTATTAAAGCCTGGATATCGCTTTGATCATTGCTGAATTCCATGCTGGATGGAACATACTCAATCCGGCTTTGAGGCACTGATTGCTGCGATTCCTGCTGAGGGGGGGTTGGAATTGGCATATCTTCATCAAGAAGGGATGGCTGCATTGACTGGGATGCTGAGCCTTTTTCAATGCTGCTTTTTATGCCTAGCTGGTTTAAGGATTCAGCTATCTGCTGGGGATTGTAGCCCTGGCTTTCCAGTTGAGAGATTATCTGCGGGTTAGCCATGCCTTGCTGCCTAAACTTAAGTGCAAGGCCTATTGGAAGGTCATTTCCTGTCGGCATTGATCACCTCGTTAACTATTCTTTTAACATCAGATTCTGCTATTGATTTTATCGGGTCTATCAGGTTAATATACTTTTCTAGAACCCTGACGGAATCTTTTCTTGCATAATTTTCTGTTTCCTTACCTATTTCCCTTATTACTTCCTTTATCCGGTTTACCTCTAGTTTTAGTTCCCTGAGGTCAGAATCCATAATCTTAATGTGCCTTGCAAAGGCCCTGTATTCATCAATCATATTCTTGTTTATAATCAATGTTTTTTCAGTAAGAAGGGATTGCTTGCTTTCCAAGGATCTTAACCTATTAACTATTTCATTTAACATGTATGAAGGGTCTTGCTGGGTTTCCATCTTAACGAAAGTTATTTAATTGTGATTGAACAAATAGTTCTATTGATTTGTATTAAATACTATGCAATCTTAAAAAAGTGGTAACATGGCTAATGAGGAATATTCAATTGTAAAAGAAGGGCAAGAGGATGTAATGAAGATAAACGCGGAAGCGTGGAGCTTTTCTCCTTCTCTAGAGGACAATGCAATGTGCATGGCCCTGACGATAGACAGGCTTGTCGGGTCTCCCGGTGTTTCCAGAATTATATATTCCCAGAGGAAAAAATATGGGTATGATTATGAGCAGACACAGATGCTTGTTGAGATAGCCAATGTATATGGATTGTTGATAAGACAGAAGAAGATGCTGAGCCTTTCAGATATGCCTTTTAATTCTGAATCAATTGCTTATGCCCAAGGCTGGAGAGCAAAATTGCAGTATGTGGTGCTTAACTTGTTGAGAAGCGACCCTATAAGCGCTTATGTTGAATTGAAGAGAATGCTTAGGGAGGAAAGATTGAACAGGGCAAAGGCTTCTGAAAATTCTGCCGAGAGCTTTGATGCATACATTGCAAGAATAACCGAGATAATAAATTTGCTTGAGAATACAAAGATGATTGGATTGGTCAAGAATGATATTGCAGGGCATAACATTGGAGAAAGGGAGATATACAAGAGAATATTCAGGCCGATGATAACCCCTGATTTTGTGTTTACTAGATTGATGATACAGCAGCCAATTGATGCAGAGGAGCTGGACCTGTATTCTGTCGGTAATGCTGATGTTTCTATATTCAGGACAGACAAGGACATAAAATACCTGTATCATTTGACACCACCAGAGTTCAAAATAAGCGAGGACAAATATACTTTGCTTGACATGGCAAGGACTGTTTTGGCTGAGCACAAGCCAAAGGAAGAAGAATTTCTTGAGCCTGAAAAGATGAGGAATACGTTCAGGAACATAGGAAGGGATTTGCTGCAGGAGCTGGCAATGAACCAGGGAATTGAGCTGGAAGAAAACGAGCTTAACGACCTTGCAAGCATATTGGTCAGGTATACTGTTGGCTTTGGGTTGATAGAAGTTTTGCTGCAAGATCCTAAGGTACAAGATATAATGATAAATGCACCTGTCGGGGATACACCGATATTCTTGGTGCATGAGGAATTTGAGGAATGTGCTACAAACATAATGCCATCGAAGGAGGATGTTGAAAGCTGGGCAACAAAATTCAGAATAGTATCTGGAAGGCCGCTTGATGAAGCGAATCCCATACTGGATACTGAGCTTTCAATACCCGGAGCCAGGGCAAGAGTTGCGATAATACAGAAGCCATTGAATCCATATGGCTTGGCGTTTTCATTAAGAAGGCATAGGGACAAGCCTTGGACTTTGCCATTGTTCATAAAGACGAAAATGATAAGCCCGCTTGGCGCAGGATTGTTGAGCTTTTTGATTGACGGGTCAAGATCTATACTTATAGCTGGCACCAAGGGATCAGGAAAAACCTCGATGATAAGCGCGGGGTTAATCGAGTTAATGAGGAAATTTCGAGTAATACTTGTGGAGGATACCTTAGAAATTCCTGCTTTAGAATTAAAAAATTTAAGATACAACATACAATCAATGAAAGTTAGAAGCGCATTGACAAAAGGTGGAACTGAAGTGTCTGCTGATGAAGGGATTAGAACTAGCTTAAGAATGGGAGATTCTGCATTGATAGTTGGCGAGGTTAGAAGTTCTATAAGAGGTGATGAAGAGGTTTTAATTGTTGAAAATGGCATAACAAAAAGAATTCCTATAAAGGAGATAGAGGGCAAAAACATCTCAAATATTTATGTACCTTCACTGGATTTTGATTTGAAATTTAAGCTAAAAAGATTAACCGCATTTATAAAGCACCCAAAGAGAAATAAACTTTTAGAAGTTACAACAAAAACAGGCAGGAAAATAACCGTAACTCCAGACCATAGTTTGTTTACTCACAATAATTTTAAAATAGTTCCTATAGAGTGCCAAAACATCAAGAAAGGGGATAAGATTATAATACCTGAAAAATTGCCCTGTGGCTATAATGATGTAGATCACATCAACCTTCTTGATATATTAGACTGTGAAGAGTGCAGGGCTGTCAATTATGAGGAGGATTTAAGATGCATAATAAAAAAGATAGGATGGAAGAATGCTACTAAAATTTGTGCAGGCAGCAATGATGTTTACCAATATTTGAGAAAAGGCGTACAGCATACAAACATACCAATAAGATTTTATAAAGAACTATCAAGAGAAGCAGGTTATGGTTTAAACATGCAGCTATTGCAGGTTAAAAATGGAACAAGCAAGACCTTGTCTGCCAATATAGCAGTAAATAAAGATTTTTGCAGATTTTTGGGGTACTACATAGCAGAAGGCTGTATCCAAAAAAACCAAGGTAATGTGGTATTTTCAAATGCAGACAAAAGAATAATTGATGATATCATGGATTTGTCTAGAAGATTATTTGGCATTGAACCGAAATTGAGAGTGACAAAGAGTTTGGGAGAATCAACACAGGTAATATTGAGCAATAATATGCTCGCATTGCTTTTAAAGAGAATTGGGTGTGGCAGAACTTCTGTGGAGAAGAGGGTTCCTTCTTTGTTTTTCGGATTAGCAGAGGATAAAATATGCGAGTTTTTAAGAGGGTATTTTGATGGTGATTGTTCGCAGACTTCAGCAAGGAGCAGTGGAAACAGGATCGCATGCTCAACGGTATCTAAGGGGCTAGCAAATGACTTAGCATACTTATTTTTAAGTTTGGGGCTCGTAGCCAGGATTTACACCAGGCAACCAAGAGGCATAGGCAAACACACACAATATATACTGGAATTTAAACAAAGAAAATACGTTGAAACCTTCCTGGAAAAAATAGGTTTTGGAAAATATAAAAAGGAGCTAATACACAGGAATGTGGCCCACAGCACCCTAAACACAATTAATTATGATATAAATGTATTAGAGAATTGCATCAAACTTAAAAGAAAATACAGACATTTAAGAAAGTATAAATCATGCGGCAAAGAATACCTCAAAAAAATTGTGGAAGAATCCGAAGATGCAAATTTTTTGTTAAAGAATTTTATCAACGGGGAATTTTTCTTAGATGAAATAAAAGAAATAAAGAAAGTGTATTTACAAGAAGGGGAGCATGTGTATGATTTGTCTGTTGAGCCCTGTCAAAATTTCGTCGGTGGGTTCGGCGGCATAATGCTACACAATACAGAAGCCTTTGCGCTTTATGAGGCCATGAGGATAGGTTCATTGGCTAATGTTGTAATGGGGAGCATTCATGGAGACAGCCCTTATGGTGTTTATGACAGGGTTGTAAATGACTTGCAAGTCCCTAAAACAAGCTTCAAGGCAACTGACATAATTGTAATTACAAACCCGATGAAAAGCCCTGATGGATTGCACAAATGGAGAAGGGTTGTACAAATAACAGAGGTAAGAAAGCACTGGGAGAATGATCCCCTGCTTGAAAAGGGATTTGTTGACTTGATGAAATACAATGCAAAGACAGACACATTGGAACCAACTGATGACCTGATAAACGGTGACAGTGAGGTAATAAAAGCAATAGCAGGAAACATAAAGGAATGGGCTGGAAACTGGGATGCTGTATGGAGCAATATTTTGTTAAGGGCTAAAATAAAGGAGGCAATCGTTAATTACTCTACAAAAGAAAATATGCCTGAATTGATTGAAGCTGATTTTGTTGTAAGGTCAAATGACCATTTCCACAGGTTATGCTATAATGTAAAGGAAGATGCTGGATACCTTGATTCCGAGAGAATATTTTTTGAATGGGAAGACTGGCTGAAGAGAGAGATAAAAACTTTGAAGATGGTTGGGAAGAAATAGTTTCGAGTTAAAAATCCTGAAAGTTAATAGAAGAGATAAGAGATTTATGATAAGCAGAGAGGATTCTTTAGAATATCTTGGATTGCTAGAAAACATTAAATAGTTCTTTTTATCAGATATTAAAAAGATGGCGGCAAGCGAGGAAGCAAAAAGAATACTGGAGAGGTATGGAAACAAGCTAGGGGAGAATATAGATTTTGAAAGTGCAGACATACCAAGCAACAAGGCTTTTTCAAGGGAATATGAAATATTCAGGAATGAATCACTTGACAAGACTGATTCTTTTTATGAAAATACTGCAAGGCTTTTTGGAGACATAATACAGCTGAAACTAAAGCCAGAGGAAGAAAAGCAGATAGAAGATGCAATAGAGTTTGCACACTTGAACATAAAGCCAAGCGATGCACTTGGATTTGCATTGTTTTTCGGGATAGCTGTTGTGATTTTTGCTGTTTTGCTCATCGGTGTTTCTGTTGTTCCTGATGTAATGGCTGGAAGCGAGAAATTGAACCCTATGCTAGGGCTGCCTTTGCTGATTATGATGCTTGGAGTTTTGATGATAAAGCCATTGAGCAAGATGCCTATTTACCTTGCGAGCAAGAGAAGGCTGGCTGCAAGCAACCAGATGGTTGTATGCATATTGTACATGATAATATACATGAGGCACACTTCGAACCTAGAACATGCTATAAAGTTTGCAGGGCAGCATGTAGGGAATCCATTGGCTTTGGACTTGAGAAAAATATTCTGGGATGTGGAAACCGACACATATTCAACGATAAAGGAGAGCATAGACAATTACTTGCTCGGATGGAGAGAATACAACCTTGAGTTTGTTGAGGCTTTTCACTTGATAGGGGGCAGCTTGTACGAGCCTGTTGAGCAGAGAAGAGTCTCATTGCTTGAAAAGGCCTTAGAGGTGATACTTGAAGGGACACATGAAAGGATGATGCATTTTGCCCATGACTTGAAATCACCGATGACAATATTGTACATGCTTGGAATAGTGCTGCCTATATTGGGCTTGGTGCTGTTTCCTTTAATTGGAAGCTTTTTGTCAGGCATAGTAAAATGGTACCACTTGGCGATATTGTACAATATATTGCTGCCCATAGGGGTGTTCATATTTGGTTACAACCTATTGATAAAGAGGCCTACAGGGTATAGCGAGAACATCGAGATAAAAGATGTTGGTGAGTATGGGCAGGGAGCAAAGTTCATGGCCGCGATATTACTTGTTGTGTTCATTGCAATAGGATTGCTTCCTGTTGTGCTGCATTTTGCAAACCCTGATTTTTATGACCAATACACAATAGGAAGCGGAACATTGAGCATGAAATTGCTGGACATGAAATGCACTGGGGAAGGCGTTGATAAGGTTTGCAGGGGGCCATATGGAACCATAGCCCTGATATTAAGCCTGTTCATACCATTCGGGATAGCGATTGCATTTGGAGTGTATTACAAGATAAAGACAAAAGAGATGATGGAGATAAGGAAAAATACAAAAAACCTTGAAAAAGAATTCATTGGAAGCTTGTTCCAGCTGGGAAACAGAGTTGGGGGAGGAATACCTGTTGAGATAGCGTTTTCAAGGGTTGCAAGTGACATGGCAGGGACTCCGACAGGGGATTTCTTTAAGATGATAAGCATTAACCTGACGAAGCTTGGAATGAGCTTGAAAGAAGCAATATTCAATGAGAAGAGGGGGGCGATACTGATGTTTCCTTCAGGGCTTGTGCAGACATCTATGAGAGTTTTGCTTGAATCTGCTAGAAGAGGGCCAAATGTTGTTTCAAGAAGCATGATAAGCATAAGCGAGTATGTGAACAAGATAAACGGGGTAAATGAGAGACTGAAGGATTTGCTTGCTGATGTAACATCTAGCATGAAAAGCCAGGTAAGCTTCATGACCCCAATGATAGCAGGAATAGTTGTAGGGGTTTCTTCAATGGTTGTTTCCATAATAAACAGGCTAGTTGAGGAAATGGGGAAATCAGGGAGCGGAAGCATAGAGGGAATGGACATTGGAAATATTGCAACTATGCTGAAGCCAGAGTACATAATACCCAGCTATCATTTTCAGCTTGTTGTGGGATTTTATGTTGTTGAGGTCATAATAATATTAACTTATTTGGGCAGCGCAATAGAGAGCGGCATAGACAATTTGGCGTTCAAGAACAGCCTTGGCAATAACATGGTTTTTGGAATGTCATTGTATTTCGTCATATCACTGTTAGGGATATTGGTGTTTACAATATTAGCCGGGGGAATAAGCTTAGTGACAGCCTCTGGGGGTTAATGTTGTAACTTTTAAGTAGCGAAAAGTTTATAAAGGTGTTAAGCTGCACATTCTTATTATTTTTGGAGGCGAACATGGATGTTAAGAAGGTTTTAAGGAATTTTGGTGGTGGGTTGAGCCCATTAGTGGCTGGAAGCGTTGTTTATGAGTTTATAACTAAAATGGATGCGCATCCACCAAAGACACACAGAAGCTGGAATGGGCTTGAGGATACAGTGAATTTTATCGGGCATAATCTTGCGTGGGCCCTTGATGGAAGGGGGTCTTATTTGGCTGCAGGAATAGCTGCAGGTCTTTCATATTACTATTACAGAAAATATGCTGACAGGGAAAAGATATAAACGGTGTGGGGTAAAATGGGATTTTCTAGGGCATTAAGAAATATAGGGGTGTATTGCGCCATAGGGGTAGGGTCATATTTAAGCGGAACTGCCGGATATGAAATTTTTGACAGGGCTAATTACGATGTTCCTAGAGTGGAGGGCGTAAGAAGTCATAGTGCCGGGGGATATATAGATGGCATTGTTGATGCTATTTATTATGGGGTAGGAAATAATCTACCTGTATTGGGTGCAATTGGCGGCTCAGGATTAGCTGCTTATTTGATTTCAGAGCACATATTAAGAAGAAGAAGGGATGAGTAAATTTTTCTTTAATTTTTTTATCTTAGAAAGTTTTATATAAAAAAAAGATTTGTTGTTTTGAATGGGAAGATTGGAAAAAGAGGGAAAGCACATATTCTGGATTATTTCTTTGCTTGCCTTTTTCTTGGTAATTGGTGTTGTTGGGCATAAAACAGGATTTGTTATTTACCCTGGAGAAGGATTAATAAATTTGAATTTTAATAATAATATATTGCCTGGTTACAATGACTTGATGCAAACATATTATGATTATGCTGAATGGATAGATTTTTTCTTGTTCTTGGTAATATTCCTGGGGCTTGGAAAGGCGACATTTGGGAAGCATTTCAAGGAGGGTGGCAAGGCTGTCTATACTGGCCTGGGCATATTTTTGTCATTGGCATTGGTGTTGTGGGAAAGAAGGAACGGGATATTCTTGGTTGAGTTCTTTGGGCCCTTGGTTTTGGTTTTTTTAATATTATTGGTGTTTTTTTATTTGTATAAGC
>Ga0209541_10015406_pt1 | contig 11419 bp, 16 predicted proteins | sample RifCSPlowO2_01_FD_184027 | JGI IMG/M metagenome (GOLD analysis project Ga0209541, IMG submission 184027) | Groundwater microbial communities from Rifle, Colorado - Rifle CSP2_plank lowO2_0.1 (SPAdes) (version 2) | ecosystem: Environmental > Aquatic > Deep subsurface > Groundwater | place...
CCAACTGCAACCATATTGTCAGGAAGCTCCACTACGGGCATCTCAGTCGCAAGCGCCCCGAAGTTTATCCCCGAATTTATGTCTATTGGGACCTGATTGTTGTTGGTTATTGTAAGGACTCCTGTGGGAGTTATTGTTATCTCGATGTCGTGCTGAGCCTGCCCGGAGGTCTTTATTGTTATTGTGCTGGTTTTTGTGTAATCCACATCAGTGTAGTGCAGCTCATTCTCAGTAATTTTTGTGCTGTTCCTTATTACCAAGTCAAGATTTATGTTGTTGCTTGGGGATGTTTTCATATTCTTTATTATCCCATTATAATCCTGGTTCTGCAGGGTAATGTCAATGAAATAGCCCTCAAAATTCAGGCTTTCAGGGGAATATGAAATTTCATTGTAGTATTTCCCCTTGTCCTTCGAATGGGTATAATTTATGTCATAGGGGGAAACAAGCAAATCCCTCACATCCACGGTTGCCGAATTTATGTTGACATCAAGCGCATCGGAATGCAGGAAGACAAATTCCCTGTAGGAATCCAGGTCAATTTGGTATGTGTCCTTCTTTGTTTTCTCAGGCAGCCTCTCATAGAACCATATTGCTTCGGCATTTGAATCAAAATCCATGTTCCCCACGTTGAGCATTATGTCGTATATGTTGTCCTGCACATTCTCGAACTTGTATGCAACCCTGTCTATTGCGGAAACAAACTGCGCATTCTGCTCAAGCAGCCTTGTGTTTTCCCTCAATTGCGAGCTAAGCCCTATAATCGCAAGGCTGAAGAGCAGGATTGTCAATGTCAATATAACTCCCTTTTGTTTCATCATTACTTCACCCATACCCAATATTGCGCATCATAGAAATATGAAATCTCACTGTTTGCGAATGTCAGGAAAAGCCTTCTTCCGTGCATCAAATCCTTTCCCGAGAGGTTTGCATCGCCCGCGCCGAAATTTATCTCATCCATTTCCGTAAATGAGTCATTCGCATAGGAGAATTTCTCAATGCGCATCCTCCATGAATACTGCACAGGCATTGCTGAATTTATCTCCGTGGAGATTTTATTCGAATCAAACTGCTGCAGAACCCCCTGCGCATCAAGCAAATCAAGCGCATCATTCATGCTCCTCTGCATATTGAGCCCGGAGTAGGGGTCATTGCTTCCCATCAATGGCACATAGCCCATAATCCCTACAAGAGCCATAAGTATGACTATTGAGAATGCGGCATCGAGGGTCAGCATGTGCCCCTTCCGCATCCCATTATTTGTAGAGCGTGAAATAAAATATCGCATTTTTTCCATTGTAGCTCACAACCCTTGATGAATTTATTGCAATCTCTGCGCCGCTTTCTGCGCTTCCCGCCTCATAAACCTTGTTCAGATCCTGCTCAATCTTTATGTAGAAGTTATAATCCGCAATGCCCATTTTGCCCTTTGCTGAATTGTAATCCAGCGCCTTGAATGCATTTAACTTTTGCAGGGAAAGCGCGCGCCTTGACAACGCAAAGCCATAGAGGTTTGCATCCCCGCTAAGATGCCAGTTGCTCGGAACTCCCGGGGTCATTACAAGCTGGTTTGAAATCTGCACTGCGGAATTCTTCATTTCATAAAGGATTTTCTCCCCTGCAATTGCGCCAATGGAATTCTGCCAAACGCTCAGTGCAAATGCGAAAACAAGCAGGAATATGAATACTGCAATCATTAAGTCATATGAAACCACCTGCCCTTTGGAATTCCTGAACTCAGGCATTTTTTACCACCACCTTCCCGCTGCTGTTTTCAACAATTATGCCCCCGCTTGCCAGATTGAAATCGCTTTTGTTCAAATCTGCATAAAATGCGCAGTAAACGCTTTTAAGTTCAGGGAACTCGGAATTCTCATCCCACAAATCAATGTAATCGGAATAAACTGCGGCATTCCTGTCAATTTCCCCGGCCCATTTTGCGCCGTCCCCCGCGCTGTAAATTCCGCTTATTATGCCTGCAACCTTATTGCATTTTGCCTGCAGCCTGAACTGCTCTGATAACGCATTTACCAAATCCGTGTTGTTTATTATTGAAAGATTTATGATTACGAACATCGCAAGCAGGAGCATTACAACCGCAATAGTTTCAATTCCTATGCTGCCTTTCATTTTTACCAGCTAGCCCGCAGAATATGTCGGGGTTTTGTATGTGCTTCCATCCCCGAATTTGAATGTAAGGATGAACTGCTCTGAATTGTCATTCACTTCATCATCAAATTCAAGCTTGTTGTTTGTGCTCCATTCGGCCCCTGCTGAAAGCGCAGTGTCATCGATATTCAGGAAGCTGTTTCCCGAGGAAGTTCCGCTCCAGACTTCCGAATTGTTCAGCCTTATTTTCTTCAGCTTTGCATTGTCCGTATCATTGAACCACGCGACATTAATGTCTGTTATTGTTATGCTCCCGCACCCGGTATTGCGTATTGTCCAGTCAACAAGGTTCTTTCCCGCAGTTGCAAAGCTCGCGGTAAGCCAGTCAAACTCGAAGAAGCTCTGCTGCTCGACTGTTGTAACATTGAAATTATTTGAATCGCTTGCGGCGGAATATGCCTTGCCGTTTGCAAGTATTGTCCAGCTTCCCGAAGCGCCATCGCAGGGAACCTTAAAAGTTCCCAAATACCTCCCGTTTGGCGCGCTTAAGTTCCTGAACACATTCACATCGCTTCCGGAAGGGCTTTTCACAAAAACATTAAGGTCTGAAAGCGAAACAGGCGCGGCGCTCTGGTCATAGGAAAGGACCTCAAAATAAACAGTTGAGCCGATTCCGAAATTGACTGAATGCGAGGAGTAATTGGAATCGGAATAGCTTTTCACATTGATGTTTGTAAGGACCTGCGGCACGAATATCTGCACCAATGCCCTGTCCCCCTGCCCGGAATTTGAATCGACAGCAATATAGCCGGAGTAAATTGATGAGGAGGTTCCTGAGGGAATATTAAATAGCGCGTCAAAGCTGTCCGAGGCATTTGCATCAAGCGTTGAGGATATTGCCCCCAGGCTTGTGAACGCATCAATGCCCCCGGATTTCGAGTTTGTTATTCCTGAAAGGGAAGCGGAAGTTGAATTCCACGCGGTAAGGGTTTCGCTTGAGCTGTTTCCGGGAAGGATTGTTTTTGCAATCTTGTTCGGGCTCAATATCAATCCTGCGCCTATCCTAACAAACCCGCTGTCAAGCATCTCCAATGCAACCGAATGCCTTCCTGCCTCTGTCGGCAATTCCCCGGTAACCTGCGCCTTTGTCACCTCATATATGTCGGTAAGGGAATCCCCCATCCTGAGCTTATAGCCTATTTCATTATCTCCCAGAATTTCCTCCTCAATGTTTGCGGGCAGCTCTATTTCCGCATATATCTTGCTTCCCGGGCCGGAAGCATAAACAAAATCCGCGGAATTTGCGAGGGTTTTTACGGCAGTCCTCGCCTGCTCTGTTATTACAGTGCGCTGGGAAAGGTCAAGCGAATACACAAAAATAACCCCGACAATAAGCAGCATCACTATTATTATCGCAAGGTATTCAACCGCTTCCTGCCCTTTCTGACGCATGTTTATTTCCAATATAAGAATGCGCTTCTATTATAAATATTATACTGCCCAACTCAGTGCTCATTAAAACATACAATTATACCTCTTTCTTTGCCATATATTTTATCTGATGGCAGAAACTGAAACCGGGCTGCGCTTAAGACTTTACAAGCTTCTTCTGGATAAATATTCCTCTTTGATAAACGAGAAGGAAACAAAGACTGTAGGGGAAATAAAGGCGCTTGTCAATTCCGAGGACCTTACAATCCAGGGGATTGCTTCCGCGCACAGGCCTGAAAATTACGAATTCGGCGCGCATTACCTGCAGGCAGCAGAAAGCGCATACAATTTCATTTGCGGTGAAATTTCCTATATCCCGAGCGAATTGGGCCTTGACATCTGGCTTGCCCCGAAGGAAATCCTTTCAGCCAAGATTGCGGACGATTCGGATTTGGCAGTCCTTCTTTGCAGCGTGCTTTATGCATTAGGGGATGAAAAAGCCGAGGTTGTTGTAGCGGAGCTTGAGAATGCGAATACGCATGCATTTGCAATTACTGAATTTGAAGGAAAATTCATTCTTCTAGACCCCGCGCAGAAAAGGCCCTTTATGGAATTTTCCGGGGAAAAGGAAAAGGTGCTTGGGCAGTATTCCTTCAACGGCGCGAAAATCCGGCACTTCCTCTACAAATTCAACGCGCAGAATTATGAGCAGTTTGTGTAAGCCTCAAGAAATATATAAATATCACGACATATCAATACAACTGAACAAGAGGTATGTTGATGCTAATACAAATAATACAAAAAAGAAGGATACGAAGTACCAGAAACCCTGTGCGAAAAGGAGCTGCAAATTTGATAGGGTTGAATGAGGCGCTAATAGGCGCAATGCGCAACAAAGTTAATAGAATATGGCAGAGAAGAAATAAAGTTGATAGTGAAAAGATAAAGAGTGCGCTAAGACAATTTGCAGCACTCAGTCAAAAATCAGGAGAAATTAATGAATTTCTTTTTGAGTTGGATGTAGAGCAATTTACACCAGAGCTGCTGGGTAATCTACTTAAATTTGCAGGTCCAAAATGGAGGCAAGCAATTGCATGATGTGCTTCTTTTTGGAGGAATAGGCGCAAGAGGCAGGTTATATGAAATACTCAGGCATGGTGATGAAGACAAAAGTAGCCTTTTGGGCAAAGCGCTGTCTTTGGCAGGCCCGAATGCAGGCAAGCGCCTGGTTACCGCACTTAGGAGTCCGGAGAAAGTCTGGGATGCATTGAAAAACGAAGACATAAAATTCCTTAAAAAAATAGAAATAAGCCCGTATATATAATTTGCCGACAGAAATGCAATTGCTAATCACTAAGCAATATATTAATAAATTAATACTTTAATATATTATTAGAGGAGGCAAGACTATGACCCACGTAAATGTGAATATCCATGGGCAAATAACACTGCCTGCTTTCATAAGAAAAAAGCACAAAATAGGCACAAGCACGATTTTGGAGGTTGCTGATAGAGATAGCGAGATAGTCCTCAAAAAAGCAGCCGTTGTAGAGGCAGATATAGTAAACAAACTTGAGGCTCTTGCAAGGAAGAAAAAAGTAACACAGAAAATGCTGCTTAAGTGGTGCAGAGAGGCAAGAGGCAAAATTTATAGTGAATGCTATGGTTGATAAACCACTATTCCTTGATACCACCGTCTTGCTCTCGGGAGTTACAGCTTCTCGCAGCGCAAGCCACGAAGTATTGTTTGAATATCCTGTAAAGAAGTATACGAACGAATATGCAGTCAAAGAAACAAGATGGGTAATGAAAGAAAAACTTCACCTAAATTATGAAATAATCAACGATGCAGTTGATGCTATACGACAAAACTGTTCAGTTGCTCAAACTCCTTCCAAAGAAGAAATGTTCAAAATTAATCTTGTTGATGAGGCGGATGTTCCCATACTGTGTTCTGCCATAAAACTCAGTTGCATACTAGTAACTCGCGATCGCGGATTGCTTAATGAAGCAAAGAGCTATATTGAGGCAAAAACCCCAGAACAAATTATTGCGAAATAAGAATAGTTGCCGGCTTAATTATGTTTTTATTGCTTTGTTTCCCCTATTTTTATGATTTTTATGGGCGTTTCTGTAAATAGGGAGAAATGCTGCTACTGCGGCGCATGCGTAGCGGTCTGCCCGAAAAACTGCATAGAACTTGATGAGGTGCGCATTGAGATTGATAACAGCAAATGCATTGACTGCCTTGCGTGCATCCGCATGTGCCCCGTGGGCGCGCTGGGCAAAATTGAGAAGAAGTGAGAGAATGCCGGTTGTGAGAATTGATATGCTCCCTAGGAGCAAAAAGGAAAAGGAAAAATTGATTGAGGGGGTTATTGAAGCAGTTGCAAAAACCCTGAAAATTGAAAGGGATTGGGTGAGAGTGGTCATTGATGAAATTCCCGCAGAAAATTGGGGCGTTGATGGAAAGCAGCTTTCTGAATTGATGAAGAAAAAAAAGTGATTGCATGGAAGAATACGATGTAATAATTATCGGCGCAGGGCCCGCAGGCCTTAATGCTGCAACAAAGCTCGCTGAAAGGAAAATCAATGTTCTTGTCCTTGACAGGAAGCAGGAAATTGGTTGTCCGAAGCGCTGCGCAGAAGGCCTGGGATTGGGATGGTTCAAGCGCCTTGGATTGAAGCCCAGCAAGGAATGGGCTGTTATGCCGATTTACGGCGCTGCATTGTATGCGCCATCAGGGAAAAGCGTTGTACTGCACTCAAAGAAAATTGCGGGATATGTGCTTGAGAGAAAAATGTTTGAGAAGGCGCTTGCGATTGATGCTGTAAAAAAAGGCGCGAAAATAAGGCTGAAGAGCAATGTGAAAAGCGCGGAAAGGCGCGATGGGAAAGTCATTCTGGATGTGAATGAGCTGGGTGAAATTAAGCAATACTCCGCTCCGCTGATAATTGCATGCGACGGGATTGATTCGCGCATTTCGCGCATGCTTGGATTGGATACGACAAACAAATTGCCTGATGTGGATTCGGGCTTCCAGTATGAATTAACAGGCATTGACGGATATGATGAGAAATTGCTGCACCTTTATTTCGGGAATGAAATCGCATGTCGTGGGTATTTGTGGATATTCCCGAAGCGCAAGGGCACTGCAAACGTTGGAATAGGTATTGCGGGCTATGAGGCAAAAACAGCAAAATATTACCTTGACAAATTCATTGCCTCCCATCCAAACCTTTCGAAGGGCAGCATTATAGAAGTGAATTCAGGCGGAATTCCAGTAGGGGGATTCCTTGAAAAAATGCATTCTGACAATCTGCTTATTGCAGGGGATGCCGCGCACCAGGTTGATCCAATCCACGGGGGAGGAATAGGGATTTCAATGGAGGCAGGCGCGCTTGCAGCGGAAGTTGCCTCGGAAGCTGTTGCAAAAAATGATTTTTCAGAAAAATTCCTTGGGAAATACACCCAAAAATGGTATGCGTTGCGCGGAAACCAATTGAAAAAGCGCCTTAGGGGAAGGCATCTGCTTGAGAAGCTTTCTGATGCGGATTTTGAATATTTGGCGGGCAGCATTACCGCGGATGATGTTCTGAAAATCGCTTCCGGGGATTTGGACAAGAAGGCAAAATTCATATTGTTCGCAAAGAAGCTGGTGAAAAGGCCCGGCCTTGTGAAAATAATGATGAAATACCTCTAATTTATATAAATCGTCAATAATCGTAAATAAGCAAATATTTAAATAAGCTTTGCTTCTAATTATTTGCAATGAAGGCAAGAATTATAGTATTTGGTAATGTCCAGGGAGTAGGCCTTAGGGCATATGTAAAACAAATAGCAAGGAATATGCAATTAAGGGGTATTGCAAGAAATCTGCCTGACGGAAGCGTTGAAATTTATGTGCAGGCGGCAAAAGCGGCAATAAAAAATTTCATAAAGAAAATAGATATAAAAGGCAAGAAAGGAAAGCCGTTTAGCCTGCATGTGGAAAAGATTATTGTAATTCAGGGAGACAGCAAAAATTTTGTTGAGCCTGCTTCCTGGCCAGAATTCTTTGAAATAGATTATGGGGCAAAACTCAGCGCAGGCGAGAGAGAAATGGTTGAAAAAACAGAATTTGCCTCATTAATTCTGACCAGCATGAATGATACGCTTTCAGGGGTTGATGAGAAGGCAGATACAACAAACTCAAAGCTGGGCAGGATTAATTGCAATATTGGAGAGCTCAAAGACAATACAAAATCCAATTTCAGCAAATTAGATTCAAGCATCAACGGCCTAAGAGTAGACACAAAATCCAATTTCAGCAAATTAGATTCAAGCATCAACGGCCTAAGAGTAGACACAAAATCCAATTTCAGCAAATTAGACAGAACCTATGGCCGGATTTCCGGGGAAATGAGGCAGATAAACAGGGACATAAATACTAATCTGAAAGAGTTCAACAAAAATCTCACAAAATTGATAAGGGTTGCGGTATTGCGCGAAAGAAACAAAATATATTAACTGCGTTGTGCATACTTATCCTATGCCTGAAATTCAGATTCCAAACTTGACAATCGCATACCTCCTGCTTGAAATAGGCGCTTCAATAAACGGCGCCTTCATAAACAAAATCCAGGAGATTGACAGAGGAGTGTTCCGCTTCCGCCTGCACATTAAGGAAAAGGGCAGCGCTGATTTGATCATAAGGCCGGAGATTTTCTATTTCACTTCCTATAAATTCAATGCGCCCCAAAAGGAAAGCTCCTATGCGCAGTTCCTGAAGAAGAATCTCCTGAACAGGCGCATCATTTCCTTCAGGCAGCACAACTTGGACAGGCTATGCATAATGGAATTTGCGGACTGCAATCTAATACTTGAGCTTTTTGCAAAGGGCAATATGATCCTTACAGACAAAAGCAACAAAATCCTCCTCCCCTATAGGAGAGAACTGCTGAAGGACAGGAGAACTGAAAGGAATGCCACCTATGAATTTCCCAAGGCAAAGGGATTGGGGCCTGAGGCAATTTCAGAATCCGAGCTTGCCGCGCTGCTTAAGGGCAGCGCTTCAGGGATTATAAAAACCCTTGTTCCGAAAATGAACATTTCCCCCATAATTGCAGGGGAAGCCTGCTTCAGGGCAGGGCTTTCAGGGGACAGGATAGGGGGTTCGCTAAGCGCTAAAGAAATAGCTGCGCTATATGCGGAGATTCATTCCCTGCACTCTATAGATGCAAAAAAACTTGCTCCAGCTGCAATAAAAACCGCAGAGCATTCCCTCATAGTTCCCTTCCCCCTAAAATCAGCTTCTCCCTCCAGTTCCGAGGCAGTCCCCTCGCTTAATAAGTTTTTTGACGGGCGCTTCAACAAAATCCCTGTTGCTGCTGTGGAAAAGCAGCAGAATGAGAAAACCGGAAAAGCGCTTGCCCAGATTGAATTCAGCATAGGGCGGCAGGGGGTTGCGCAGAAAACCTATGAGGATGAAATAGCCTCCAGCAGAAGGGCCGCAGAGCTGATTTACAGGAATTATGCGCTTCTTAACAGCCTTGTTGAGGCAATTAAACACGCAATTTATGAGAAAAGGAATCCGGAAGATGTTATGTATAATTTAGCAAAATCCAATCCTAAGATAGCAAAACTCTCCCCGAAACTGAATCTCAAGGACAAAAGGCTGATAGTAGAATTAGAATAATAAGGGCAGAAGACGCTCATTCCTCTTCTTCCCATTCCTCATAATCCGGCTGCTCATAGCTTTCCCCTGCTGCTCCCCCGGGAAGTTCCTCTTCGGGAGCTCCCGCATAATCTTCCTCTTCCTGGGCCTTCCCTTCGGCAGGCACTTCAACAACAGCAATCTTCCTTCCCTTCTTCGAGGCTTTTCTAGCAGATTTCCCTGCAGCCTTCCTTGATGCCTTTTTCGCCGTCTTGGGCTTAGCCTTCTTCTTAAACGCTTTCTTGAGTTTCCTTGCAATCCTGCCCTTTTTCTTGGGCTTAGCAGGTTTGGCCTTCTTTTTCTTTGCCATGGATATTCCTCCGCATGCAAGCAAAATAATAATTAGTAAGTAGATAAAGGGTAGGACTTATAAATATAACGCTTTTTGCATTCCAGTTCATTCTGCTTTTGCAAGCTCGCGCTCATCCACTATGAAAACGTCGCTTACTGCTGTTACCGCAGAATATGGGATTTGCAGCTGCCTCTCATGCGCGCCTATGCGCTTTATTACTTTGCTCTCCCTGTCTATCTCAACAAGCAAGTACTCAATTTCGCCTGTTGTTTCATTCACGAGAAGGTCAACCAATTTTCCAACCTCATCTCCCCTGTTGGTAATGACGCGCTTTGTTGCAAGCTGCCTTGCAATTGTGTATTTGTACATTGAATTTCACCCCGAATTTATAATTCATACCTATAATCTAATAACATATTTATAAAGTTTTCTCTTTTTTCAGGAAATTGCTCCGAAAAATGCGCAAATTCAGGATTATACATAAGGGTTTTAATGTTTCCCTGCCCAAATTCATTATGGAAGCTCCTTCGCATTATATGCCGGATGATTTGATTTCAACCCTGCAGAAGCAGCACTATGCGCTCTTCGGGCACTCCGCTGTAAAGCTCTGCCACTGGAGCAAGGCAGCGCTGACAAAAAACCAGTACTGCTACAAGAATAAATTTTACGGAATTGAGAGCCACAGATGCATGCAATTTACCCCGGCAGTTGCTTTTTGCACTCAGAAGTGCCTCTACTGCTGGCGCCCTCTAAATACAACAGGGAGCGCGATGGAGGAATTCGATTCCCCAAAGGAAATTGTCCAGGAATCCATAAAACAGCAGCGCATTTTGCTCTCGGGCTTCGGAAGTTTGATTGAAAGCATTGGAAAGAAAAAACTTATGGAAGCCCAGAACCCAAGGCACGTTGCAATTTCCCTTGCGGGAGAACCCACAGCCTATCCAAAAATTTCCGAACTGATTGCAGAATACAAAAAATCAGGCCTTTCCACATTCCTTGTTACAAACGGCGCAAATCCGCAAGTGCTTGAAAAAATGAAGATGCCCACTCAATTGTATGTTTCGCTTTCCGCCCCGAATGAGGCGCTGCACAAAAGAATAAACCAGCCCATAATAAAGGGCTCCTGGAAAAAATTCAATGAAACCCTTGAATTATTGCCTGAATTAAAAACAAGGAAAGCAGTGCGCATAACCCTCATTAAGGGACTAAATATGCATTCCGAGAAGGAATATGCGCAGCTTATACAAAAGGCAAATCCAGATTTTGTTGAGCTGAAGAGCTATATGCACGTGGGCTTCTCAAGGCTGCGCCTGCAGCGGGAGAACATGCCCTCTTTTGCGGAAGTGAAGGAATTTGCAGAAAAACTTAATAAGCACCTTGGCTATAAATCTGCAGATGCTGATGAAAAGAGCAGGGTTGTTTTACTGGTCAGGCCTGAGCTAAAGCGCAAATCAATACGGATCGAATTTGAATAAGCATTTGGCCTAACCAAATCGGAATCTATTTATATAAGAAAAAGTTAAATATAATCCGAATGAAACCAAGAAAGAATAAAAAAATCCTGATTGCTTCGATTCTTGGGGCAGCGCTGCTTATAATTATAATAATTGCTTATATCGGCTATCAAACGGTTGCATGCGGGGGCTGCCTCGACGGAAGAGGGGATAATTACTATTTCCCAAGAAGCGCATTGCAGGAATACTCAATTGGCGAGAGAGAAATGCCAAAATTCGTGGAGGATTCAAAAATTGCCGAATCCCACCAGTCCTGCGCCTGCTTCACTTACAAGATAAAGGAGAACGGCTCTTGGAGGGCTGTCGGAAAAGAAGAATTTTCCAATTTTCTGGAAAAAAGAAAGGGCGACCTTCTGGTTTATTTAACCGGCTGGCCT
>Ga0209541_10015408_pt1 | contig 11419 bp, 10 predicted proteins | sample RifCSPlowO2_01_FD_184027 | JGI IMG/M metagenome (GOLD analysis project Ga0209541, IMG submission 184027) | Groundwater microbial communities from Rifle, Colorado - Rifle CSP2_plank lowO2_0.1 (SPAdes) (version 2) | ecosystem: Environmental > Aquatic > Deep subsurface > Groundwater | place...
TCCCTTCTGCGAGTGGCCATAGTGATTCTTTTACTTTTTCTTTTGAAAAACTTTTTTGTTTTTCTAATATTTTTATAATTTCTTCCAGATATGTTTTTGTATTTTCTAATGTTTCATTTTTCCACTTCAGGGATTCTTTATTATATTTTGGCACAGACTTTATAAATGAAAATTCATTTTCCATAATGTCTTTTATTTCTCCGAAATATGAAATTCTTTCTTTGAGCAATGGTAGAACTTTTTCTGGAATTGTTTCAGAATAAAAGTTTTTGGCATATTTGGCAAAATCACCATCACTCATTTTTTCGATGTATTTTTTGTTGAACCAGTTGAGTTTTTCTATGTTGAATACTGCCCCGCCCTTCTGCACTTTTTCTAAATCAAAGTTTTCTATGAGTTCTTTCAAGGAAAATATTTCCTGATCAGTTCCCGGATTCCAACCGATCATTGCCACAAAGTTTAAAATTGCTTCGGATAGATATCCCTTATTCCTGTAATATGTAAGGGATACAGTTTCCCCATGCTTTCTCTTGGAAAGTTTTGATTTATCCTCTGCCAAAACCAATGGTAAATGAGCGTATATTGGTCTAGGAGCCCCTATTCCCTCCTGTATCAGTATCTGACGAGGAGTATTGGAAAGATGCTCTTCTGCTCTTATAACATGTGTAATGCCCATATCATAGTCATCTACTACCACTGCTAGATGATAGACTGGTTCATTGAGACTTTTGGCAATGACAAAATCTCCTAGATCAGTAGTATCTACTTCAACATCTCCGCGTATTAGATCATTTATTATCACCTTTTTATTTGGGTTTTTAAATCTTATTACTTCATCTCTTTGGCCCTCCTCTATTACTTTTTCTTTTGAAATATAGGCATGTCCAGAATCTATAAGTTTTTTTATATAACTATTGTGTATATCTACCCTATTTGATTGCTTTACAAATACGTCATGTTTGAGTCCTAGCCACTCTAGATCATCTACTAATCCTTCTGTCCATTCTTCCTTACTACGAACTTTATCGGTATCTTCTATACGCAAAGCAAATATCCCACCATTTTTTCTGGCAAACAAAAAAGCAAAAAGAGCTGTTCTCACTCCCCCGATGTGCAAGAATCCTGTAGGCGACGGTGCAAATCTAGTTACTACTTTTTTGCTCATATTTTCCAATTATAACACAAAAAAGCCCCTTTCGGAGCTCTTTTGTTAGTCTTTAAATTTTTGATCCCATCAAAAATTTATCCCTTTGACTCTGCAGACACATCTGAAGTTGCTCGGAAGATTTTCATGATTACATCACCCTTGGAATCCTTGAGCGGAAGATCCTTTGTGGCATTGAATACTTTGTCCCCATCATCGCTATGCAACATAGCATAATATACTCCACCTTCAACTGTAGAAGAAGTAAGAGTGATTCTTCCAGGATTTATACCCTTGTCGAAATACTGATAACCGATAATGTCTCCTGGAGTGCCATTGTTATCCTTGTGAACAACAACAAACCCTGGCTTTTCCAACTGTACAGAAGATAAATAAACTATATTGCCCGGGAACTGATCTGTAACCACTACCCTGTTTGCCGCCTGTGAGGCAACTAGTGAACTATCGTCAGTTGTGTTGGTATCATCTGTCGTAGGAGATACAACCTTGTCGCCTCGGAACAAATAATATCCAAGCACAATCAAAATGATAATAACTATCACTGTCACTACCCACTGCCATGTTCTTACTCCACCATTATTGTCTTCCATATTTTTATATTAATTACTAATAATTAAGCCTCGTAGACTGACAGTATAGCATAAAGCCTATTCATGCTTCAAGCCTATCTCCAGTATAACTTCCGCAATCTTTTCTGCGGCGTCTGTACGGCTGAACTCTTTGGCCTTTTCCCGCATGCGATCTTTAATATGCTGATTATTTATGATCCTGTCAATTTCTGAAACTAGAATATGAGATGTGAGATTATGTTCCTCTATAACAGCGCAAGCCCCGCTTCTGGCGTAAGAAAAAGCGTTTTGGGTCTGATCATGGCTGACTTCTTTTGATAAAGGAATGATAATAGATGGCAGACCCCAAGCTGATATCTCAAATATTGTCGAACCGGCTCTGGAGACTACAACATCTGCTATGCCGGCTGACATTCTTATGGCCAAGTCGTTCAAATAGTCAAAAGGGTGATATCTGTATGCTTGCGCATTGTCGGTGAGAACTAGAGATGAAGTTTCCTTTACAATATCGAACTTCTTTCGGCCGGTCTGATGAATAATCTGATATCTAGAAACTATTTCCGGAAGTCCATCTACTATGGCGTCATTTATGACTTCTGACCCTTGTGAACCGCCGAGCACGAGTATTACTGGAGTCTTTTCCTCTAAATTTAGAAACTCCCTAGCGCCGTTCGATAGAGGCGTGGCCACTTCTTTTCTTATGGGATTCCCCGTAAAGGCTATTTTGCTTTTATCCTGTATTTTGAATCTTTCTGCCACCTCGGGATATGATATGGCTATCCTCTGCGCAAATCTCGCCGCCCAGGCATTTACCCTTCCTGGAGAACTGTCGGATTCATGTATAACAACAGGGATACGCAGAATCTTGGCCGCAAAAAGCACAGGAAAACTGGCATATCCGCCTTTTCCGAACACTACATCCGGATATATTCTATAAACTTCCATAAGCGCCGATACAGTGCCGTAAAGAGTTTTAAATAAGTCAGTAATATTTAAAAGTGAAAAATATCTTCGTATCTTGCCTGCCGGAATATATATGTATTCTATTTCATTATCAAAAAGGGCTCTGGAATTATACTTAATAGGTGCCATGTAATAATGTTTCGGGGACAATATCTTTTTTTCTTTGGCTTTCTCGTTTATAGCCTGGACTATAGCTATCATCGGATAGAAATGTCCTCCAGTACCTCCTCCTGTGAATAATATTTTCATTGTGGTGTTTGATGTTTAGAAATATTGGCTATAATGCCGGCCGCGCCTAGGGTCATGATAAGGGCTGTGCCTCCGTGACTGACAAAAAGTAGAGGCATTCCAGAAAGCGGTATAAGTCCAAGCATAGATGAAATATTCATAAAAGATTCAACGATGATAAGTATAGCAATTCCTATTACCGCAAGTCCACCGAACATGTCCGGAGCTCTGGAAGAAATTTTTATTGATCTCATAAAAAATAGCAAAAATAGGATAATAAGCACGATACTGCCTATAAATCCGAACTCCTCCGCTCCAACCGCAAATATAGAGTCTCCTATGGGTTCAGGGAGATAGTCGAACTTTTGCACACTTTGCCCGAAGCCCCTTCCTGCCAATCTTCCAGAACCTATGGCTATGAGGGATTGTCTTATCTGATAACTTGAGCTCTGCGCGTCGGCAGAACGATCCAGATATGTCACTATTCTTTCTCTAGCATGAGGCTGAATATAAACATAGGCGCTAAGCATGACAAGCATGGTAAAGCTTATAGCGATCAAATGCCTAACCCTTCCCCCAGCCGCAAAAAGCATGATAAACCCCGTGCCGGCGATAACCAGCAGAGTATCAGTATCTTTTTGGAAAAATAAAAGCAGGCTCAAAAGTCCTATGATCGCCAGATACGGCAAGGCGCTCCACTTGAACTCATCTATTTTTCCCTTTAACCCAGAGAGCCATGCGGCAAAATATATGATAAAAGCAATTTTTAAAAATTCTGAAGGCTGAAAGGTTATGAAATGCAGATCTATCCATCTGGTGGCTCCGCCATGATACATAGAAAGTCCAGGAATAAAAAGAAGAAGATTTAACCCAATAGCAAAAAGTAGTATATACAAAGCATTTTTACGCATTTTTTTATAATGTATCTTTGACATAATAAAAAAAGCTGCGATACCGATCATAAGTCCTATGGCCTGCTTGAGCGCCACCATCTCAAAGCTGGCTCCATCCCTAGCTAGAAGTCCCAGGGATGCGGAAGTAAATACAAAGAATCCTGCCACAGTAAGCAGAATAACTGATGTTAAAAATAATTTATCAATCTTTAGGCTCTTCGTCATATGTTTGCTTTTTAAAATTATCTATATCTTTTCTGACTTCTTCATATTCCGGCAGATCGGCTATTTTTGAAATCCCCAAATATGACATCATTTCCAGAGAAGGCTTATATAGGAAACTTCTTTGATCCTTGGGATTGTCTATTCTCTCTATGAGGCCTCTCACCAGAAGATTGCGCAATATAAACTGCGAGTTCACTCCTCTTATATAATCTATTTCTGCTCGTGAAAGTGGACCATGGTAGAGAATAATTGAAAGTGTTTCCAACCCAGCCTTACCCAGGTTTTTTCCAAACTCTTCTTTTGTAAGGGATTCTATAATCTCCGAAGCGCTATTAGCAGTGCCTAGGGTTATTTCATCTTGCCATTGTACCAGAGTGATTCCCCTGCCCTTCAGATCATTGTGAAGATTTTCTACAGCAGTTTCCACTTTCTCAACATCTTCACCTAGCAAAGAAGCCAACTCTTTTGTTGTAACCGGCTCTGCTTTCCAAAATAAGATAGCTTCAATCTTTGATTCCAATTTCATACGATCAATTATACCTCGGAACTCCAATATCCTTGGTTTCCATGTGAATATCGCCTCTATCTTGTTCCTGATTTACATATATTATTCCCTGCTTCACAAGCTCCAGCATGGCTAGAAAACTCACTATAACATTTACCCTTTCTTTTTGCCCTTTTGCAAAGTCGCTGAACTTCATCTTGAGTCCTGCTGTAATATGTTTTGTCAAATTGTCTATCATTTCTTCTAGACTCACCACTTTTCTTACTACAGCCTTTGGCATTATTTCCTTTTTTGGCAATGATTTTATTATGTCTTTTATGGCTTGGACTAGTGAAAGAAGGTTCATGCCCTCATGTGGCAAGAAAACTGGTTCTACCGGTTTTTCTTGCGATGGCTGAAATATTATATGCTCGCCAAAAAGATTTTTTACATTTTCGCTGGCCTCTTTTATCCTTTTATATATTTTGAGCCTTGTTTCTAAATCGTGTATTCCCTCCTCTTCTTCTTCGGTGAGCTGGAGCGTCGGCAAAAGGGATTTTGATTTTATAAGCAAAAGAGTTGAAGCTATAAGTATAAACTGGGCCGACTCTCCCATCGGAAGTTTTTCGAAGTTTTGAATATGTTTTATAAAGTCATCTGTAACTTGCGATAGCGAGACATCATTTATAAATAGCTTTCTTTTTTCTATAAGTGAAAGAAGGAGGTCTAGAGGGCCTTCGAAAGAGGAGGTTTTTATGGTAAAAGGTTGGGGCATATATTTATTGTCTATTGTTACCCTGCAATACCCCACGGTTTTTAAAGTTATTTTTTGATATTACTTTTTTACCAGTTCTTTCCTCTATATCTTTTCTTGTTCTACCAGCTACATTTCCCCCATCCTTAGCATCTTGAGATAAATTTGGTAACCCCTTTGAATTTCTAGTAGTAATGATTTCTGTTGTTGTCGCTTCGCCAAGCATAGTGAGGATTAGTTCAAGTTCATTCATATGATCACGAGGATTGTCTGGTTTATCTAGTGATTTGAACTTTTTGATCTGCTTTGCATCCATTTCAAACGCACCTCTATAAATTTCATTTGTAAGAATCGCAAAGTCAAATCCCTCTCTTGCACCTCTTTCCTTCCACTCATCAGTTAAAGTATTTCTTATATTAATTCCACGCATTCTCTTTGCTATCCAGTCTTGATTATATCCCTTCTTTTCATATATCTTTTTGGCACGTACTATAGCCTTTTCAGGATCTTGTATTTCCTCAATACGCTCTTGCCCCACTCTCGCAAGCCATTGTTTAAATGGCTCAGCTTTAGGTGATGGAATGGATTGAATAATACGGAAAATGCCTTGTAGGCTCGCACAATTCATTTTTTGTTTACCACCTTTTGTGTTTATGTCAAGGGTATGGACAATTTGTCCATACCCTCTATCTAGTTCAGAATCTCTCTTGCGCATCTTGTTTATATAGTCCTTTATGTTTTTTGATTCAATAAGTACCTGCACTACATCTTCAATAACAAAAAACCATTGCTCATTGTGCCAAGTCCTACGGACTTCTCTCTCTTCAAAAATTATAGGGTGTGTGTCATTTAGTTTATTTTTCATACCCACTAATACTATTACTGTTACAGAAAAGTGCAAGGGATAACTTCACAAAAATTTAATAACTTTTTAATGACGTTTGTGGTGTAATTTTTGAGTAAAAAAAGCTCCTTCACGGATGAGACTGTGAAGGAGCCCGAACTAAAAATTTATTGTTCACGGTAGAGGATAGTGACAACAGTACACATATCCGTAACCTGTCCAGTAGAGAGCTCATCCATGCAACTTGATGAGGTCATCGAGATCACATCAATTTTCCCTTTTTTGAAGGTTGTGAAAAAAACATTCATTTTCTTCTCCACCTTTGTCGGAATTCCGGTGAATATTTTGGCTTTTATCATACTATCTGATCTTGGTTTTTGTGCAGGTAACCTGGCCCTTTCTAGACCAACCTGTGTTTTTGTTTAAGAACTTTTGCAAACCGTCCATGTGACACTAGCACAGCTACCCCTTAATGTCAATACCGAGTTCCTTGAGTTGCTCTTCTGATATCTTCCCCGGCGCGCCCATCATAGGATCTCTACCCTCACCTGTCTTTGGAAAAGGGATAACTTCGCGAATATTGGGTTCATTTTGGAGTATCATCATAAGTCTATCGAATCCCCAAGCCATACCTCCATGCGGAGGTGTTCCAGAGGAAAGAGCATGCAACATATGTCCAAAATCTTTTTCTATTTTTTCATCATCATACCCCATTATCTTAAATACAGCTTTCAGCGCTTCCGGATCATGATTTCTTATGCTTCCTCCACCTATTTCAGAACCATTTATCACAAGATCGTATTGGGTAGTGAGAATATTTCCTATATTTCTCTGATTTAACAGATCATCCATAAATTCCGGTTTTGGAGCCGAAAAAGGATTGTGAGTAAATGTCCATTTGCCTCTATCATCCTTTTCAAACATTGGAAAATCTACAACCCAGAGCAAAGCTAGTTCATTTGGATTATTTTTATTTTTTCTTATATCAGGCTTATCTGTGCCATACTTTTTCATAACTTCCCCATAGGTCATAACAGGAACTTTTTCTGAATCTATCTCTTTTTTTGGATAAAGTGTTTTTATAATATCCAAAATTACTTTTTCATTGCAGGACATTACATCTTTTTGCTCAACAAAGCTCATTTCCATATCAAGCTGTGTAAACTCTGGTTGTCTGTCTCCCCTAGTATCTTCATCCCTCATACATCTAGCAATCTGAAAATATTTTTCAAACCCAGATGCCATAAGTAGCTGTTTATATTGCTGTGGACTTTGTGGAAGTGAATAAAAACTACCTCTTTCTAGTCTAGATGGGACAATAAAGTCTCGTGAACCTTCTGGAGTAGTCGCAGAAAGGAGTGGAGTTTCAATCTCTGTAAATCCTTCTTTTGAAAAAAGATTTCTAATATGTAAAAGTACCTTGTGCCTATTAGCTATATTTTTCTGCAATCTTGGTCGACGAAGGTCTAGGTATCGGTGTTTAAGTCGTACCTCCTCATTTATCTCTATACCATTTTCATGTATATCAAATACTGGCGTAACTGCTTTATTTAGCACCTCTATCCCCACTATCTCCAGCTCAATATCACCATTCATCTTATCCTTCTGCACATTTTTTTCTGGCCTCGTGTTTACTTTTCCCTTTACTCTGACCACCCATTCTGGACGCAGTTCTACACCGACGGCATGAGCTTCTTTTGCGTTTGGTAATATCACTCCCTGCACTTTTCCGGTAACATCTCTGAAATCTAGGAAAATAAGCTTGCCTTGATCTCGCCTCACATCTACAGAACCGCAAATCATCACTTCTTTGCCTTTATAATCATTCAAATTTTTTATATATATTCTATTCATCATAGTACCCCTATATTTTTCTTGGCCACCAACAATTTTGCTCTAGCTTTTTGGCCCGCTTTTTCTGCTCCGATAGCCAAAATTTCATATATTTTATTTTCATCTTTTTCCAATTTCCTTCTATTTTCCCTAAGAGGAGCGATAAATTTATCAATGTCTTCTATAAGTATTTCTTTCAGAGCCTTGTATTTTCCCTTATTTTCCTCGTAGATTTTTTTTAGTTCTGATTCTGTCTTAAAAAGCTTATGAATATTGTAGACATTTGAAGGAATATCACTGCTAGAGTCAGTAACTATACTCATAACCGCCGTGACTATCTCCTCCCTTTCGGCAAAAAGGGGAATAGTATTTCTATAACTCTTCGACATTTTTCTGCCATCTACGCCAGGCACTATGGCTACATTTTCGAATATGAGGGGTTCAGGAAGTTTGAAGGTATTGCCGAAAAGACGATTGAACTTTTCTGCTGTATCGCGAGCGTATTCTATATGCTGTTTCTGATCTTGTCCTACCGGAACAACATCAGTGTCATAAAGCAGAATATCGGAGGCCATGAGCATAGGATAATTGAAGGTACCCACAGAAACATCCTCTCCCTTGGCCTCGGCGTCTTTATAAGCATGAGCGCGCATGAGATATGGCATGGTGGTAATAGTGTCAAATATCCATGTGAGTTCCGTATGCGCTGACACATCAGACTGCTTAAAAATAATAGATTTTGTCGGATCAAGGCCGATAGCTAGATAATCCAAAGCCAGGTTAAAAATATTACTTTTCATCTCCTTTGGGTTTTTTATAAAGTTCAGAGCATGATAATCAACAATCATAAAATAGCATTCATGATGTCCCAATGTTTGAGCGTCTATGAACTGCTTCATGGCACCAAAGTAATTGCCAATATGGGGTCGGCCAGTCGGCTGTATTCCAGAGAGAAGTGTCTTTTTATGCATGGGATTATTATACACTATATCCCCTCTTTTTTAAGCTCCTCTATTATTCTCTGCGCGTTCTTTGATAATTTTCTAGGCATGTCCACCTTGGTTACTATGAGAAGATCCCCTCGACGACCGCGCTCGGCCGGAACACCTTTTTGCTTCACTCGCAATATTTCATTGTGAGTTGTGCCTGCTGGAATCTTCACTTCTATCTTCCCATCCAGAGTTTCTATATCTATAGTAGCTCCTAGAAGCGCAGTTGTAAGTTTTATAGGCAATTCCATGATGAGATTATATCCTTCCTTGCGAAAGACCTTATACTCTTCTACCCACACTCGAACGATAAGATCACCCTTGCCGCCGGCTCCCGTTTCTCCTTTTCCTGAAACTCGGAGGCCTTGCCCATTTTCTATACCCGAGGGAATAGTTATGACTATTTTTTCTTTGTTTATATTGAGTTCTTTTTCTACACCGAATATAGACTCTTTGAAAGTGAGTTGTATATCCACTGTAATATTTGCCCCTTTTCTTGGTCTTCTGCTACCACCGCCGAAGAATTCTCCGAATATATCTCCAAGATCGAACTCAAAGGCCTGTCCATTCTGTGTTTGATACTGTCTGGTAAAGCTAGAAAAATCAAATCCTCCGAAGCCTTGTCCGCCAGAAAAGCCTCCTTGACCAGAGTGAAATCCGCCTGGTCCGGCTGAACCAAATGTATCATATTGTTTGCGCTTTTCATCATCAGAAAGCACGGAGTAAGCCTCGCTAGCTTCCTTAAACTTCTCCGCATTCCCATTACCCTTATCAGGATGATGTTCATGAGCAAGCTTTCTAAAGGCTTTTTTTATTTCCTCTTTTGAGGCGCCTTTGTCTACGCCTAGTGTTTTATAATAGTCTTTCATTTTTGTTTAGGTATAATTTATAGCACATTTGAGTTAAGTTGACAAACTATATTGGGCGTGGTAGGTTGGGAATGATAGTTTGGCGTTCGTTAACAATAAACCCAAGGAAATAGTTATGCCTCATATGCCTGAAGTAGATGTGATCCTCAGATGGTTTGCGCTTGAAGAAACACATAAAAGAATATTGGAGGGCTATTTACGTAATCTCTCCAAGCGTAAATTGAGTGGAAAGCAAGGTCTTGAAGTCGTCACTAAAGAGTTTTCTGAGTTTGGTATTACGGTAAGAACAAGGACTAGCCTCCAAGATCCACATCCAAGACTCTTTACAGTCCTCGGTGACAACCAGCCTGTAATTAGAAATTTTCTGGACTTTGTCGAGAGACATCCTGAGATTAGGTATCAATATAGGGATAAGCTCTGATCGTAGTCACTTCTTCTCCTTAAACTCCGCATCCTTCACATCCCCCTCGCCACCCTTGTCACCTTCTGCACCGCCTGTTGGTGCATTTTTTTTAGCTTGCTCTGATTCCTGGGCCTGCTTTTGAAGCATAGACATGATGTCCCCTATTTTGGATAACTCACCAGACAGCGCTTCACTAGACTTTTTTAGCAATGCCGGATCACTTCCCTCTTTTGCAGTTTTAACATCAGCAATCTTGTCTTCTATAGACTTTCTAGTATCTGCTGGAACCTTGTCTCCAGTTTCTTTTAGGGATTTTTCGGCAGTATAGATAAGTTGTTCGGCAATATTTTTTGCTTCTACCATCTCCTTTTTCTTGGCGTCATCGCTAGCGTGCATTTCGGCTTCTTTCTTCATTTTCTCCACTTCTTCTTTTGAAAGACCAGAGCTTGCGGTGATCTTTATGCTATTGGCCTTGCCTGTAGTTTTATCCTTTGCGGTGACATTGAGTATCCCATTGGCATCTATATCGAAGGACACCTCTATCTGTGGCATTCCTCTTGAAGCAGGAGCGATACCGTCTAGAATAAATCGTCCCAGGGACTTATTATCCCCCGCCATAGCCCTCTCGCCTTGTGTTATGTGTATTTCCACAGATGTCTGATTATCCGCCGCTGTAGAGAAAACTTGTGATCTTTGTGTGGGGATAGTGGTATTTTTCTCAATCAGCTTCGTAGCCACACCTCCCATAGTCTCTATTCCCAGAGAAAGCGGAATAACATCCAATAGAAGAACATCTTTTACATCTCCCGCCAGAATACCTCCCTGTATAGCAGCGCCTACCGCAACCACTTCGTCTGGATTTACACCCATGTGTAGTTCCTTTCCGAAGAAATCCTTCACAGCTTTTTGCATAGCTGGCATGCGAGTCTGTCCACCGACAAGTATTATCTCATTTATATCCCCGATCTTGAAAGGTGAAGCCGCCATAGCCCTTTTTGTAATAGTCATAGCCTGATCTATAAACTCTCTAGTGAGTTCTTCCAACTTTGCGCGAGTTATAGTGATAAGTAAATGCTTTGGACCATCAACTCCAGAAGTGATAAAAGGTATATTAATCTCTGTCTGAACCGATGTTGAAAGCTCTATCTTGGCTTTCTCCGCCGCTTCATCTAGCCTCTGTAGAGCTAGAGTGTCTTTTAT
>Ga0209541_10015410_pt1 | contig 11417 bp, 11 predicted proteins | sample RifCSPlowO2_01_FD_184027 | JGI IMG/M metagenome (GOLD analysis project Ga0209541, IMG submission 184027) | Groundwater microbial communities from Rifle, Colorado - Rifle CSP2_plank lowO2_0.1 (SPAdes) (version 2) | ecosystem: Environmental > Aquatic > Deep subsurface > Groundwater | place...
TTGAAGATTGAGCAGACGAAGCATATGATGACGCATAGAAGCGGTGGGGATAGTGATTTAGATACCATCTATCCTACCGCTTCTTCAGTTATCCACCACACTGTTGAGTGTAGAGCCCTAATGGGGTTGACACATTAAATTAACTAACGTATTCTATTGACGTTTGATCCCCATGAGGGGGTCTTTAATTTCAGAAACTATGAGCGAGCAAAAAATTATTTATCCAGAAGTTCAGCCCGGCACTTTGGTAAGGGTGCATCAAAAGATTAAAGAAATGACTCCCAAGGGTGAAGAAAAAGAGCGCGTGCAGATTTTTGAAGGCACGGTTATTGCCCGCCGCCATGGATCCGAATCGGGAGCGACCATTACGGTTAGAAAAATTTCCGAAGGTATCGGCGTGGAAAAAATCTTTCCTTTGCATATGCCCTCAATTACAAAACTTGAGGTCAAAAAACGATACCGCGTGCGCCGCGCCAAATTGAACTTCCTTAGGACTTCCAAGAAAAAATTGACGGAGATAAGAGAAAAGAAATAGGGTAATTGGCAGGGGTTGAAAATTCAAAAACGATTGTCATCAATTTAGGTTCTTTTGTTTTATTAGAGTTATCAACATTCGCATATTCGCACAAATGAGCGAATGTTGAATGATGGAAGATGAGGGGGTGGTTTAAGTCGGATGGGTATTTTATAATGAAGCCATTGAATTGTGCGCGGGTGGCGAAATTTGGTACACGCACTACCTTGAGGTGGTAGCGCCCGCAAGGGCTTGGGGGTTCAAGTCCCCCCCCGCGCAAATATGAAATTTTGAACTTCTGTCCAGATTTGATAAAGTATTGGATGTCCTATTCTTCAGGACAAGCGGCCGGGCACGGCTTGCCAAAAACAGTTATTGCGGTAATATCATAGAGCGTGAGAATCGCAAATAGACTAAAAAAGCCGTATTTTCCCATCATTTATTTCTCCTTCGCCGAATACCCTGCGGCTTACCTCGGGGATGCTCGGCCTTCGTCCGTCCATGGCGGCCTTCGGCGGAGTAGGCAAGGCAAAAGGAGAACCCTGCGAAGCCTTGGCGAAGCAGGGTGCGGGGCTTCGGAAGAATAAAAATAAAGATACCCCCGTCAGGGCGAGGGGAGTACAAATGAGTTTTATTATTTTAATTTACTAAGCCAATACCTATGGATAGGGAAATAGGCAAAGTGATTCATTGGTATGATCATGCCAGCGTGGCCGTGGTCAAGCTCGCCCATCCCCTCAAGGTCGGAGATCGCATAAAGGTGAGCAAGGGCGATCACGAGTTTGAAGAGGAGGTTGGCTCAATGCAGGTGAACCACGAAGACATCACCTCGGGCAAGGCCGGCGAGGAAGTGGCTATCAAGCTCTCCCAGAGGACAAAAGAGGGCGCGGTCATTTCTATTGTTGAATAAGCAAGGACATCTCGCCGCGCGCATCAGATTCTTTTTGCTTCAAGCAAAAAGAGAGATGTTTTGTAGTTAGAAAGAAGTAAGCGTAAATCGTTGTTGGCTCGTATTTCTACGTGGTTGCAACAATTCCAAAATACTAGTAGGCTGTGATTAGAATCACGGTTTTTTGTTTTAAACGGAAAGCTCTTTAAATGGGGAGGACACATGAAAACACGCGACCGGTTTGATTGCATTTCGCCGATTGATTATCGGTACTGGGACGATGAAGTGGCAAGACACCTCTCGGAGAATGGGTTTACCGGCTACAAGCTTGAAGTTGAGTTGGCACTCGTCGCTGCCCTCGTTCATCGAGGGATTTGTAGCGAAGAGGTCGGCAAGGAAGTGGCGGCGGCATGCGTTCAGGTGACGACAGCAGAAGTGTATGAAGAAGAAGATAGAATCCGGCACGACATCCGCGCCCTCGTGAACTGCATCCGCGCAAAAGTAAGCGATAGGGCGAAGCCGTACATCCACATGACGGCGACCTCAAACGACATCATTGATACGGCGAACGCCGCTCGTTTCAAGAAGGTTGTCAAGAAGGTGCTCATTCCGTCTCTCACGGCATTGGAAAGAGTGCTCATCAACACCGCGCTCCGCGAAGCGGAAACAGTCCAAGTCGGCAGAACGCACGGCCAGCACGCTATTCCGATTACATTTGGTTTCGCAATGGCTGGATACGTTAGCCGACTCGGCGGTTCCATTGAGGCGCTGAAGTCGCTTGCTGTGGGACTTCCCGGAAAGTTTTCGGGAGCAGTCGGAGCATACAATGCTTCGTCGCTCTTTTTCGATGATCCCGAAGGATTTGAGGCGGAAGTACTCGCTAAACTTGGTCTCGTGCCGGCCGAATGCTCTACGCAAATTGTGCCGCCGGAAGCAATGACGCGGCTACTCTGTGAAGTAACAGTCGCGGCGGGCATACTCGCGAATCTCGCTGACGATATGCGACATCTTCAGCGGACGGAAATCGGAGAAGTTGGCGAAGAGTTTGAAGCGGCGCAAGTCGGTTCATCAACCATGCCGCAGAAGCGCAACCCCATCAACCTTGAGAACGTCAAGAGCTGTTGGGAAATCGTCGTGCCGCGTATCGTAACGGTGTTCATGGATCAGATCAGCGAACACCAGCGTGACATGACGAATGGTGCCTCCATTCGGACGCATCCGGAGATTATCGCCTACGTGGTTCACATGGCAAAGCGGCTAGCGCGAACCATGAAAAAGCTCACTGTTGATCACGCCAACTTGGCGCGCAACCTCGCCATACAAAAAGGTTTGGTGGTTGCAGAGCCACTCTACATTATTCTCGCCGCGCTGGGACATCCTGACGCGCACGAGAAAGTTCGGATGCTCACACTCCAAGCCCAGCGTGAGGAGAGACCGCTTGAAGAAGTGCTGGCGGACGATGCAGAACTTCAAACGTATGTTGAGAAGATGACCCCCCATCAGAGGCAAATTCTCATCAATCCACAGTTCTATACTGGCATCGCCGCTAAGAAAGCGAAGGCGGTCGCGGAGCGATGGAAACAGAAACTCGGACTCTAGTCCGTTCAGGGGCGTTGTCGTTCACTCGGCAACGCCCTTTTTCTTTTTTAAGATTTTTATTTCAGTTGTCGCATCAATCACGAATCATGTTTTTATCATACTAGTATACTAGTATGATGGTATAAACATAGAATAGTATAAATACTGAGACGATGTTCGTTGAGAGGGCGGTGAAGGATAGCGTCGTTTTCAACTAAATATTATGATTCAGTCTGGATAATAAATTATTGTCTAAATAAAAAAGACCCGCGATCATCCTGTGAAAAAGTAGAAGAAAAGGAAGAAGGGCAGAAGGCGGGTCCGGGGTGGTTGTGCTGCGGTGCTGTGACTTTGTGAGTCTCCAGCTGTGCGGCAGGGCAGAGACGTATGACGAGGGTTGCTCATCAGCGCGCTAAAGGCGCGCATCTCGGCTGTCGGCTCTTTTTGAAGAGCTAGTTTTTTTATTCAAGAAACAAAAACGCGCCCGAGAGGCGCAATAGCGTAGAGTAGAAAATTTCGCCCTGAGACTATTAGTTATCGTCACAGAGGGAAACTTTCTTCTCCGGCCACCGCGCTCCTTCTCTCGAAGAGCCGTAGCTTGGTAAAACAATACTTCAGTATTCGGGCTTATTCACCAGTGGCGAAATTACCGTAGCGGGACTGCGGAGGAATGCTCCCCGCCCAAGCGGGGAGGTCACCTCACTTCCCTGAAAGTATGCTTATATTTAAGGTACTATATATATTATAGCACACTTAAATCGTTGGTTTTGTTTTTGTTTGTGGATAACTACTTACGCCACTAATAAGACACTAATTTAAAGCTAATATACACTAAGCTTTTTTAAAGCTGCCTTTATAACAGTCTCCACTTCGGCCGCGTTTTTGGCGGCCATCAGCCGCATTCTTAACTCCTTAGCGCCGTCAAAGCCAGTAACGTAGGCTTTATAGTGTTTTTTCATAATGTTGAAATTTTTGACCTCGCCCAATAATTTTTGAAAAAGCAGAGTGTGTTCAACCAATACTTCTAATTTATTTTTGAACGATATTTCTGAAGGATTAATTTTTTTGTTAAACATCCACGGATTGCCGAAAACGCCGCGCCCGATCATGATGCCGTCCGCGCCGGTTTCTTTAGCAAGTGATTGGCCTTCTTCAAGACTGCCCACGTCTCCATTCCCAATAATTAGTACACCACTGCCCTTAGCCATATCAACAGCTTGCGCGATAACCTCCCAGCGAGCGGGCACTTTTGACATTTCCTTTCTGGTGCGCGCGTGAATAATAATGGCCGCGGGTTCGGCCGCAAGAAGTTCGGGCAGCCAGGCATCAAGCTCATCTCGGTTGTATCCAATTCTTGTTTTGATGGAAATGGGCAATCCCTTTGCGCCGTCTTTGGCTGCTTGAATCAATTCTCTCGCCAGTTTAGGATTTTTTATGAGCGCCGCGCCAGCTCCTTGTTTTTCCACGGCGCGGTCAGGACAGCCCATATTTATATCCACGCCATCAAAACCCAATTTTTTGATAAGGGCGCTCGCTTCGTAAATTTTTTTCGGATTGGCGCCAAAAATTTGCGCGACAATAGGATGTTCTTTTTTTGTGTAAAGCAGATCAACCAAAAGTTTTTCTTTGCCTTTTGAACATAAGCCATCAGCGGAAACAAATTCCGTGTAAAAAACATCGGGCTTGCCGTATTTGGCAATTAAACGGCGAAAAGCGGCGTCCGTCACATTGGCCATGGGCGCCAAAACAAAAAACGGCTGTTTATCTTTCTTCGGGAGATGTCCCGTAGGGACAAGTTTTGACCAAAAATTTTTATTCATAAACGATTTTGTATAAACAGAGAGTATAGCACATTATAACCGTCTTAGGTCGCCAATTGTCAAATTGTGTGCTACACTAGGTGCAAGAAAATTATCATTTAACTAAAGCAAAATATGCCAATATTTTTTTGGTGGGTAATCGCGATTGTTGTAATCATAATTATTGGAGGATTAAGGGTTATAGATCAATATGAGAGGGGCGTGGTCTTAACTCTTGGGCGCTATACCAGCACCCGAATCCCGGGGCTCAATTGGATTTTTCCGGGCATTCAGCGGATGATTAAAGTGGATTTGCGCATCGCCACCATTGACATTCCCCAGCAGGAAGTCATTACTAGAGATAATGTGCCGGTGGGGATTAATGCTGTCGTGTATTTTAACGTTGAAAACGCCGAACAGGCTACTCTTAACATTCAAGATTTTACGACGGCCGTGTCGCAGTATGCGCAGGCGGCTTTGCGGGATGTTATTGGTGGGGTGGAACTTGATTCACTTTTGTCGGAACGTGAAACAATCTCCGCTGAAATTAAGAAAATTGTGGATGAAGCGACGAAGAGTTGGGGGATCAATGTTACGGACGTAAAGATACAAGATATTGAGTTGCCGGCCGACATGAAACGCGTGATGGCAAAGCAGGCCGAGTCCGAACGCGAGCGGCGTGCCGTCATCATTAGAGCGGAGGGTGAGTTTGCGGCGGCTGAAAAGCTGTCTCAAGCGGCGCAGGTTTTAAGCGCCGTTCCGGGCGGTATATCAATGAGAACTTTGCAAACTATTGAAAAAATAAATCCTGATCCGTCAAAAACAGTTATCTTTGCCTTGCCCGTGGAGTTTTTTGAAGGCGTGCGGTCGTTGTCCGCATATTTGAAAGAGCGGATAAAGTAATCTGGATTTTTTATGGACGAGCATACTCCAACCAACAGCCTGTTTACGCTACGTGTACTTTGGGGTGCGTACGTGGCGGCTGTTTTTATCTTCAACATTATCGCTCGGTCCATAGTTCAAGAAAGTAGCGAGGCGGCTTATCCATTGTTAGTACAAATATTTATTGGTTTATCTGTCGTGGAACTTGGTGCTGTAATAGTTATGCAAGCAAAGATAGGCAATAGTCTGCCAGTGGATACATCTTCTATTTTTGTTACTAAATTATTACAATTCGCTCTAGCTGAGTCGGTTGCTATTTATGGACTTGTTCTTACTTTTATGGATGGGAATACACAACGCCTTATTTATTTTAGCGTTGCTTCAATAGCTGGCCTGCTCATTGCATATCCTCGGCGTTAGTGGCTTGAGGCCCCACTTAATCTCTTTCAAAAATTTTTCCACAATTTATTTATTTTATCGTAATACCCCGTGACTTACCGCGTGGTTTACCGCTTAAGCGGGGTCCGTGACTTGCCATGGGGTCCATACTATTTATTGTTTTTCCTTGAAATTGACATATTTTGAGGATTTACTATACTGAAAGTATGAAAATTCCAAGATATTACCAGCATTTATCGGATTACTTAAAATCCGGTAGAGTATTAGTTATTTATGGTCCGCGCCAAGTTGGGAAAACTACCCTGCTTAAAGATTTCTTGATCAAGAGTGGATTAAAATATAAGCTGGATTCTGGCGAAGATATCAGAATACAGGAAATTTTTGAGTCAAGCGATTTTTCCAAGATTTTAGATTACGCCAAGGGCTATGATCTCATTGCCATTGATGAAGCGCAAAAAATAAAAAATGTCGGTCAGGGTCTGAAAATTTTAGTTGATCAAATACCGAAGATAAAAGTAATCGCCACCGGTTCCTCATCTTTTGAACTAGCTGGGCAAATCGGCGAGCCCTTGACCGGCCGAAAAATTACTCTCACGCTTTTTCCAATCTCACAGCTGGAGTTAAAAAAACTTTATAATGATTTTGAACTGCGGCAAAAACTTGAAGAATTTTTAGTGTATGGCGGATATCCAGAAGTGGTATCCTCCGACGATATTGACGAGAAGAAAAGAATTCTTGGCGAGATTGTCGGTTCATATTTGCTGAAAGATATTTTGGAGCTAGATAAGGTTAAGAATTCAAAAATCATTCTTGATCTTTTGCGGTTATTGGCTTTTCAGATAGGCAATGAAGTTTCGCTGTCGGAATTGGGTAGGCAATTAGGAATTGATTACAAAACAGTGGCGCGCTATCTGGATATTTTAGAGAAAACTTTTGTGCTTTATAACCTGCGCGGTTTTAGCCGTAATCTTCGCAAAGAAGTTACCAAAAAGAGCAAATATTATTTTTACGACATCGGTATTCGAAACGCCATTGTTTCTAACTTTAACCCCAGTAGTTTGCGTGATGATGTCGGCAAACTTTGGGAAAACTTTATTATTATGGAAAGAATAAAAAAACAGGAGTATGAAAAAATCTATTCTAACAATTATTTTTGGCGCACTTGGGATGGCAAGGAAATCGATTGGGTAGAAGAGAGGGAGGGGAAATTATATGGCTATGAATTGAAATGGAAGCCCAAGGGCAAAAAGTCGCCAGACGAATGGGCCGCAACCTATAAAAATTCCGAGTATATTGTTATAAGCCAAAACGATTATCTTAAATTTATCTGTTGATATCTTTCATCGCGAAACAGTATTGTCAAGCGATTTTGCCACACGAATCGTTGCTTTCTTGGGCGAGCAAGAAAGCGGTGAATACTCACCCAACGCACCAGTCCCGATGTCCATCGGGACGGTGCGGGGTTTCGCTCCACCCCAAATCTCTGTGGAGGCCATGACTGTAAAATCGTGGAGCTTCACTTAATCTCTTTCAAAAATCCCTCCACAATCTTGACCGTGTCGCCCGTGCTCTGATATACGTCTTTCCAGACAACGACAATGTCGGCGTCGTTGAAAATGGAGCGTTGAACCTCGCGCAAGGTATCGCCACCGGCAATTGAAATCATAATATCAAAAGCACCTTTGATGCGGCGGATTTCGTGCAGGGGAATTTGTTTTTCACGGTTGAATTTTTCTTCATCCACGCCGCGGTGAAGAATGACGACCGGCGGCACTTTTTTTAGTGCGCGCAATATGGCCAGTGGATATTCCACGTTCATCATGTCAATCATGGCGTCAAGACCATAACGCTCGCACGATTCAATAAACGAATTTAAAGTTTCAATCGGCGCCGAGCCCAGGGCGATAGCGGCGCTCGCGCCGCCATTAGCCGCGATCTCCACTTCTGTTTCGCCGCGATCCATAGTTTTTAAATCCGCCACAACATAAGGCAGGAACGGAGGAGTAATATCGTTTTTGGCTCTACGCTCAGTCAATTTTTGCTGTTCCAGTGCGATTTTAATTAAGCGGCCTAAAAGTCCGCCAGACGAGCTTGTGGTTGTGGTTATTGTCGGGGCCAGCAGAGATTGGCCGATAATGTGGTTTTGATACCACTGTCGTATTTGGCGGATACCATCTTCGCCGTATTTTTTAATTAAGGGCGTACCTGCCTCAACTAAAATTCGGTCGCTTACGGGCAATTGTTCAATAATTTTACGCGCTTCTTCAAGAGTGCTGTTAAGAGCTACTTGCAGATAGCGTTTTTTAGAGTTGAGTTTAGAAGTTGTTCGACGGCTCATAACAAATTAAGTATAAGCTCTATTCATTATTTTACCAAATTGTACTAACCCACCAATGGGCACTGATATTAAACTAATAAACGCTAATACCGGATAAAAAAATAGAGGCCCGGAATTCTTCCTTGAATTCCGGGCCATGGTTCATGAATTTGATGGCAGGCGCAGAACCTGCCCGACTTGCAAGCGTCCGGGTTCTAGTCCCGCGTTCAGGCGCTTGAGCTCCTCCTGACTCAAGCCGTTACGCTGTGAGATAGAAGACACGGTGTCACCGCGGCGGACTATGTAGCGGCGGTGCTTTGGTTTGTTGTTTTTCACCGACCGTTTTGGCGGCCGTGGCGTGTCTTTCTTGGCTTCCACGAGGCCATGCCTTTCCTCAAACGACCTCACGCGGCCGTGTTTCTGCCAGTCCTCCCAGGCAATCTGGTAGGCGAGAACCCTGGAGACATATTCCCTGGTTTCCTCTGGAAGAAATTCGCGCCGCAGCCAGAAGTCGTTCGCCCCGAGCGTTTCCGCGAGCTTCTCTGCCCGTTCGTTCGCCCGATTACTGGCATTGTAGTGAGCCAGTGCTGGCGCCACGTCGCCGTGCTCATCAATGAGTCGCCGGAGCAATTGCGCTCCGAGCTCAACATTGGTGACTGGATCAAAAGGATCAAGTCCGGCATAATTGGCCGGCATTAGTTGCATGAGTCCTTTGGCTCCCATGGGCGAGACGGCCCTTTCATCAGTTCCACTCTCGGCGATCAACACGGCAGGCACGAGGCTGCTCGGTAGATTGTATAGCCGTGCCGCTAGGTGAATCCAAGCGTAGCGGTTTTGAATCCGCTGGAAGGTGCGCGCAAGAAAGACGCGCTTATCCGACGAGTTCGTGAGTTCGCGGTGAGCCGCCTCAATCACTGGAGTGGCGATGTTCGTCTCTGGCAGTTGGTTAGCTGCCACCTTATCTGTCGCCCCGCAGAAACTTGACGCAACTATTTCTTTGGGGTGCGGTAGCGCGAGCTGGTTGAGGAGCATTTGCGTGGCGCTGTTATATTGCAGACCGACAACCGCGCTTATCAATAGTCCGCTCTTGGCAACGGCGAATAGAGACATTGGCCTGGCGCGATGCCACCAATTGTAGCGACAAAGCCAGACGCTTCCCTTCCACCACGTCAGAGCAAGTGTGACGCTCAAGATTCCGGTGGCGAGAACCTGGATAATGCGCCGCATCCATTCTTCTGAACCAGATTCTGCCGCGAGTTCAATCGCTTTTGGCAGATAGGCGCTCGCCAGAATGATTGCGCCGCCGAATAGCGCGAGGTCCGGAATCAGCCAGAGCAGGTTCCAGCGTTGGCGAAGCCAGGCCCAGCCAACAGCCAGCGCGTCCCTAAGCGAAGGTGAGACCTTGCGACAGGCGTACTTCTCCTCCTTCTTCATTTGTGAACCCTCCTTGAAGTGTATTTGATGTTCAGCTGACTATTCAGCTGAACAGTGCGACATAGACTCTAGATGAAATTATCTTTTTTGTCAACCCCGTTAGAAAGTCTCCCCAATCCGCCGCGGCGGATTGACAAAACAAAAGGTTAAACGGGTAATCATAGAAACGTTGGCGGTTAAAAAGATTGGATAATACCCTAAGACGGCTTTCTAACGGGGCAACCCCGCACCTTTCGGCGTTCCGAACGCCAGTACTAAATCACATTTTTCTTTATGACTAATTATAATACTCATTTGATTCAGCCAAACGTTAGTGCCGGCGTTCGTCATAAATACAGAGGTCTAGCAGTGGCCGTAATCGCTTCTTTTGGGCCAATCCAGCGAGAACTGGAAGCCAAGAGAACGTTAACGCGTAAAGGTGCGGGGTCAACCCCGAAAATTATTTAGTGTCTATTGGTTCAACATTAGTGTTAATTGGTGGCGTAAGCTATTGACAGGATTTAGCCCATATGTTAAGGTCGCAAACTATCTTGAAAATCCGGACCCGGACGCTGAATCCTGCCCTAAATAGGCAGTTCCCTGATTTAGCGTCCGTGCCCGGATTTTTATTGAGTCCCCCGCGAATCCCCCGCCCCGCCTGACCACAGTGAATCCGCCAATTGGCGGATTAGAACCTTTCTTGAGAGACAGAATCAGTATATCTACATTCCCGATTTAAGAGAATACGCCAACGCATAAACTTACCCCACCCCGTTACTCACTATATCATTCTCTCCAATGCTATAGCTCTATATTTGCAATCAACGGTGGCTTTATAGCCAAACTTGGATAAAAAGCTAATGCCAGCTAACGGCATACTTTCTGATATTAAAACCTGAATGTAATTTACCGCTCCTTCCATAGCTGCAATCGCAAGGGCTACGGGGACTTCAATAACCTGACCATTAGCAATTTGTGTCCTTGTCACACCAGCAACTTGAAGACCAAGCTCTGTTGCTATTTTATGGGTTACTTGTAAATCTCCTGTAAAACCTGTGTCTAAAACAACAAAAGGGGCTTGTACAGATTGCCCCCAACCGACAATAACTTTTATGAATGGTGTGTTTTCTACAAAGACGCCACTTACCATATTTTATTTATGTTCAGCAAAAGATCTCGCCATAGTTTCAGCCACATCGAATCCTATCTTCACAACATAAAAAACTTTATTGGGGTGATTTTGTCTGGCTAACTCCAAAGCTTCAGCACTCGTATTGCCGAGATATACTTCTTTACTATCAATATCAATGGCCAAAAATTTTCCTCTTTCTTTGGGGTCATATTTAACCTTAATCTGTTGATATATCTTCGCCCCTTCCTCGGCAATCTTCTGAATATCAGCTTTTTTAATTAGTTCTTCTGTGTTGTTGCTCATAGTCATTTGGAGGGATTTAGTAACACCAATACTATAACAACAATTTAAGCAAAATACAACAATCTGTATTAGGCCACCATATATTGCACTCCTGATTATGAATGGATAAAAATTGGATTGGCGATTTTAACTTCAGCGACCAGTGAGGGCGTTTGGCATTGTACCATAATAAATAGGAAATGAGTTTTTGA
>Ga0209541_10015412_pt1 | contig 11415 bp, 9 predicted proteins | sample RifCSPlowO2_01_FD_184027 | JGI IMG/M metagenome (GOLD analysis project Ga0209541, IMG submission 184027) | Groundwater microbial communities from Rifle, Colorado - Rifle CSP2_plank lowO2_0.1 (SPAdes) (version 2) | ecosystem: Environmental > Aquatic > Deep subsurface > Groundwater | place: Rifle...
GATGGGTGTAAGATTCAAGAAAACCTGGAGCTGGAACATTGCCAAAAGCCGAATCCACCATTATCTTAGTTGGCCAGGGACGTAGTAGCAAAATAGAGCTACTGATGACGCTTATCGTTACCAAAGTAATAATAGCCGGTAAGGCCTTATGCTTATATTTTTTCAGCCAGTCGCGAAAACCGGTTTTTTGCTGCAGTCGCCCGTGGCTAGATAGCCAAGCATTCAGGGCCTCATTGACCATGCCCGGCGGCCAACCTTGGCCGATTAAGTTAGCCGCCACGTACTGCGGCGGCGTACCACTGGCAATTGCGGCTTCAATTGCCGCATAGATTTTGGGCATCATTTTGGTATCAATCCCACCTGAGGCTTAACACTAGCATTATAACTTTAGCAGCGGTGGAAGTATACTTTGGTAAACATGACATTTTATTTCTACGACCTGGAAACCAGCGGGATAAATCCGCGCCAGGACCGCATCATGCAGTTTGGCGGTCAGCGTACAGACATGGATCTTAAGCCTGTCGGTAAGCCGGACAATATCTTAATTAGGATGTCTGATGATGTCCTGCCCGAACCGGATGCCGTACTAATACACGGTATCACGCCGCAAAAGACCAAGGCCGAGGGTATAAGCGAAGCTGAGTTTGCCAAATATCTAACAGTCCATGTCTCGGTACCGGATACGATAATTGTCGGTTTCAATAACATCCGTTTTGATGATGAATTCATCCGCCATCTGCTGTGGCGTAACTTCCATGATGCCTATGAATGGCAGTGGAAGAATAGCTGTAGTCGCTGGGATCTGCTAGACGCTGCACGCATGACCAGGGCACTGCGGCCCGACGGAATTAAGTGGCCCTTTGCCCCAGATGGTAAACCTAGTGTCCGGCTGGAGTTGCTGGCTTCGATCAACAAGCTCACCCATAACGGGGTACATGATGCTCTTGGTGATGTACGGGCCTCAATTGCCGTGGCTCGCCTAATTAGGAACAAACAACCCAAACTATTTAATTACCTCCTTAGTCTGCGTAATAAAAAGGAGGTAGAAATGTTAATTAATAAAAATGAGCCTATCCTTTACACTAGTGGCCGTTACCCCAGCGAGTTCGAAAAAACCACCGTTGCGCTAAAGGTCGTAGCTCATCCGGAAGGTCGAGGGATGTTGATGTACGATCTACGAATCGACCCAACTGAATTCATTAACCTCAACTCGGCTGAGCTGACAGCTAGATGGTCAGCTCGGGGTGAAGATGTGCCTTATTTCCCGGTCAAACTACTGAGCTATAACCGTTCACCGGCCGTAGCACCACTATCTGTCTTGGACGATGAGAGTATCACCCGCTTGAAACTAGACAAAGATATTGTTGCCAAAAACCTTGCCAAACTACGCAGCAATAAAGATTTTGGCAATAACTTGCTGGTGGCTCTTCAAAGTGTTTTCCCTAAGCGACAGCCGGAGCTAGTAATTGACGAGCAACAGGTAGATAACCAGCTTTATGATGGTTTTGTTAATGACGCTGATCGTATCAAAATGAGTGTGGTCAGGGCAGCTGAACCTTCAGAACTGAATGATCTTCAAAAGAACTTTAGCGATGACCGGCTAAAAAGCCTGTTGCCGCTTTACAAAGCTCGCAATTTTCCGACCAGTCTGTCCGCTAAGAAAAAAGCCTGGTGGCAAAGTTTTAAAGCTAAGCGACTACTATCAGGTGAAAAAAACAGTCTGGCAGCCAAATACTTTAAGCGCCTTGAGGAGTTAAGCCAGCCAAAGAGGTTAAGCAAGGAACAAAAATATTTGCTTAATGAGCTGAAGCTTTACGGCAAGTCTATTTTGCCTCTTTAAAGAAATGCTGCTGCAATCTCCTGGCAGAAGTTTGATCTAGAGCATTAATTTCCATCAAGCTGAGATAGCGTCGGACATTGAAGTAGCTGGCAATGGCTTCAACTTGCGAAAAACAGGGGAAGGGATAAACCCACAGGCTTTTTTGTAGCATGAAGAAATTAAGGGCTTGTAATTTAGCTACAAACTCCTGGCGTTGGCGGGAGCTGCTGATCGGTACGTCAAAAGCTACCAGCCGCCATTTTTTGTCCCAGACCTTAGGTATTGGGATACGGATTTGTTCCAGCTGCAGAGCTTGCAGACGGTAAGCCCCGGCTGGTGTTAAAGTAAAAGTAATTTGCCCGGCTTCTTTAAAAACTTCAATTAAATCTCGGCGCTTGAGGTCATATAACAGGCGATTCATATCTGTAGGTCGGGCAGGGGACTGGCGTAATAACTTCCTCAAACCGGCTGAAGCACTGACGGCATTAACAGTTGTACCGGAAAAACCGACTAGGCCGATAATCTTCAGAGCTTCATTGATAGCTTCTCTGTTAGCCACCCCCTAATTATATCATATGTATGAAAATGGGGATTAACTATGTGGGCGACGTAGGATACGGAAATGCTGGATATAAAATAAGCTTAGGTGGAACCAATAAGCATATTTTCGCCGCAAAGCTGGGCGTCGATATAGGCGGATTGTTAACAGTCCCAAGATGACACCAAAAAACAGCTGCCAAAAAGAGATGCGGATATTCGTACCAGGGATCTGGCCTAGAACCAGTAGAAAGTCTAACATTTTTATACACCTTGAGAGTTACTAAAGTAATTTAGATTCTACTGCTTTGTTGCAAGGAAAGCAAATAGTTTATATGGCTTATGCTTATAGCTGTTGACAAAGATTAGGCTAGTGGTAAGATTTAGGTAAGACTTTAAATATCAAAAAGGTAAAAAATTATGTCCGATGAAGAAGTATCCCCACAAAGCCTAGACGCTAGTCGAGTAGAAGCAGCTCAACAACCAGAACAAGTCTTAGAAACGACCGAAGATATAGGCGAGGCTGCAGTTGGAGAAACAGCAACTCAAATTCCAGTTACTGCCAGTGAAGCAATTAAGTTTGATGCCGAAAAACAGGCCAATCAAAGCGGCTGGGAAGAGACGGCTAACGAACTGAATAAAAGACGGCCAACCCATGAAAAAATACTCGGCAAAAATGAAACTACTGCCGAAGGCGTAATGCAGGATGAGGCGCTCAGAATAAATGCTGAAATTGACGAAAAATTACCGTATGAAGTAAAGAATGCGGAGCGCTTCAGAGATGAAGGTTTTGAAACCGATAAATATGCCACAACCCCACAAGAACTTTTCAATAAGCTTAGAGGTGAAGAGGCTGAAGAAATGAATATGGGCCGGCCACGTTTGCGTGGGCCTCATCGCGGTGGGGAATACTCGAGAGAACCAATATTTAATCCTAAAGGAGAATACGCCTCCGCATCGGCTTCAGAGATAAAGCTGCGAGAAGAACGAACGACCCCAATTAGTGAAAAAGTCATAGAAGCTCTAGAGCAAGGAGACATAGGGTTGGCGGACGAAGCGCTAAAACGCCCAGAAATAATGTTCAGGTTCAGTTCTGATGACTGGGATACTGTTACCATGCAAGAGCATATAACACCTCATTTGAGGGCACTGGTAGGTAACGTTTTTCGGCGGGGGGATTCTGAAACTTTTAGCAAGCTTCTAGAAACAAAAAATCTATCAGACTTCCTATACCCTGGAATGGCCAAGGATGCTGGTGTATCCGAAATAGGCAAGAGGCAAAAAGAAAGGTTTGAGAGCATCGTAACTCATAAGGCCACGAAAGCCATCGAAGAACTTGGGCCACACCTAAGTGAATCCGATAGCTCTGGACGACAATATATATGGGAAGAACTACAGCGCCGTTTTGACCTATTGTCGAGGGCGGGAGTGATGACCAGAGATGAGTTAGCTAAAGATTGGGTGGTCAGAGGTACAGCTACCCGCATTACATTAAATGCCATGGCTGATAGGCTAGCTTCAGGGTACGATCTTAGACTCCCGTCAACGGGGTGGAAACTTCTACAGCTTGGTGTACTGGACCTAGATAGGTTAGCGCAGGAATCTGGGGCGAAACGGATTGCCCTTATGGAAGTTGCTAAAGACTCTAAGGCCCTGAACAAAAAAGCCGAACAATTGCTGAGGACTAATCTCTTAGGCGAAGAAGAAGCGAAGGCGGCTTAGAGACAGAAAAATTCGCTAAATCTGTTGACAAACTTAAAGGATAGGTATACGATATAGATACAAATGGCTTCGGCCCGACCCCGCCGCAAGGCGGGGGTAATTATTTCTCAAGGCAGTAATGCTTTGAGTTTTTCTTTTAATTTGGCAAAATCAGCTCTAGAAATTTCACCAACATGGTGGCTCAATCTTTTAGCGTCCAGCAGTTTTATTTGTGATAGGATGGCTACGCTAATAGGCCCCTTCTTAAATGAAAAATCAAAATAATAAGGATTTTTCTTCTTCGTTTTTGATAAAGGAATAGCCCAAAAAACCTCATTATTAAACTGTCGGACAATAACAATTGGTCTTAAATATTCTTTACCTCTGCCGTCTTGCTCAAAGCCAATATTAGCACCAAGATGGCAGAACCATATTTCTCTTTCATGGAAGAAGGGACGTTTTAAAATGCTGTCTAATTGCTTTTTTCTCTCATTCCAACTGTTGAAATCTTTTTTATGCATGGGCAGGTCATTCTAGCCCACCCAGAATTAATTTAATTATACCTCTGTTACAGATTAAAACCTAGCCCTTAGAGTCTGGAAATTTAGGTCGATTTTGTGTATAATCATTCAGCCCAATGGCTGAATTTATATCTGTTAAAGGCGCGCGGGAACATAATCTCAAAGATGTTTCTTTGCAAATCCCGCGCGAGAAACTAATTGTCATAACTGGTCTTTCTGGTTCCGGTAAGTCTTCTTTGGCCTTCGACACCATTTACGCTGAAGGCCAACGCCGCTACGTTGAATCGCTCAGTGCTTATGCCCGGCAGTTCCTGGGTATTATGGAAAAGCCCGATGTCGACCAGATCGATGGCCTCAGTCCAGCAATTAGCATCGACCAGAAATCTACCAGTCGAAACCCCCGTAGCACAGTTGCTACCGTCACCGAAATCTATGATTACCTGCGTCTACTATTTGCGAGAGTTGGTATCCCACACTGCCCAATCTGCGGCAAACCAGTCACTCGTCAAACTTCAAACGCTATTTTAGACCAGGTAGTTGAAGCAACTAAAGACGCTAAGATCATAGTCCTGGCACCGGTGGTTATAGATAAAAAAGGCGCTTTTGAACATATTCCCGAACAGTTCCAGCGGGCCGGTTTTGCCCGGGCCCGGGTGGACGGTGTGGTTTATGCGCTGGATGAATTCCCAAGCCTTAATAAAAACTTCAAGCACAAAATAGATATCGTGGTTGATAGACTAATCAACAATGAGGACAGCCGTACGAGATTAGCTCAAAGTGTTGAGCAAGCGCTGGACATTGCCGACGGCCTGCTAATCGTACATAACGCTAACACTAACCAGGATCTGCATTACTCGCTTAAATATGCTTGCGTTGATCATCCTGATATGGCTATCCCGGAACTGGAACCACGGACTTTTAGCTTTAACAGTCCACATGGTGCCTGCCCGGTTTGTACCGGCCTGGGCAACCGGCTGGAGGTTGACCCCGAACTAGTTATTCCCAATGGTCGCTTAACCATTGCTGAAGGAGCTATCCGTCCCTTTAACCGGATTAATACCGACGCTTGGTGGATGAAGAAATTGCAAGCCTTAGCTGATAAATACCGCTTTAGCTTACATGTGCCAACTAGCAAACTGAGTAAAAGCCAGTTAGATAAAATCCTTTATGGCACCGGTAGTGAAACCTACAGGGTTAGTTTGGGTATTGGCCGTTCGTTTAACACTACTTATGAAGGTGTAATCCCTAACTTGGAGAGGCGGCACAAGGAAACCGAGAGCGATTTCATCCGCCGGGACATTGAAAGGTACATGCAGGAGCGGCCCTGCCATGCCTGTCACGGCGCGCGCTTAAAGCCGGAAGTATTGGCCGTAAGCGTCGCCGGCCAGTCTATCATGGCTATTTGCGAACTGGACATCGACAAAGCCCTGGATTTTTTTGATCACATTAAACTTAATGCTACAGAAGCAAAAATTGCTAATCAGATATTAAAAGAGATTAAGGCCCGACTTAAATTCTTACAGGACGTTGGACTCAATTACTTGAATCTAGCCCGTAGTGCTGTTAGCCTGTCTGGCGGTGAGGCCCAGCGCATCCGCCTGGCCACGCAAATTGGCTCGGGACTGCAAGGCGTGCTGTATGTGCTGGATGAGCCAAGTATTGGCCTGCATCAGCGCGATAATAGACGCTTGTTGAATACTTTGGGGCGACTACGCGATCTGGGCAATACGGTTATAGTCGTGGAGCATGATGAAGAAACCATTAGAAGCGCTGATTGGCTGGTAGATATTGGACTAGGGGCCGGTATCCATGGAGGCGAGATTGTCGCTACTGGCTCGCCTGAGCAGGTATTTAAAGTTAAAAACTCCATCACCGCCCAGTACCTGCGTGGTGAGAAGAAAATTGCTACACCTAAAACCCGCCGGGCTAGTAACGGCAAGCAGCTGTTTATTAAAGGCGCCCGTGAGAATAATCTCAAGAGTCTTAACGTTAAAATTCCGCTGGGGCAATTAGTTATAGTTAGCGGTGTTTCTGGTTCAGGTAAATCCAGTTTGATTAACGATATTTTAGCCAAGGAGTTATCGGCCCGGCTGATGCGGGCCCAGACCGTGCCTGGTCATCATGATGATATCGAAGGCATTAAGAATTTAGACAAAGCCATTGTGATTGACCAGTCGCCGATTGGCCGTACACCGCGCTCTAACCCGGCTACATATACCGGTGTCTTTACGCCAATGCGTGAACTGTTTGCCCAAACGCCTGAAGCTAAACTACGAGGTTACAGCCCAGGACGCTTTAGCTTTAACGTTAAAGGCGGCCGCTGCGAGAATTGTGCCGGTGATGGCGTTATTAAAATTGAAATGCACTTTTTACCGGACGTCTATGTGTCCTGCGAAGTCTGCCATGGTAAGCGCTATAACCGCGAGGCGCTGGAGATTCACTATAAGGGCAAAACTATTAGCGATGTGCTGGAAATGACAACCGAACAAGCCCTGGAATTTTTCGTGAACATTCCAGTAATTGCCAGAAAACTGCAGACCTTAGTTGACGTTGGTTTGGGCTATATAACTCTTGGTCAACCAGCCACCACTTTATCTGGTGGTGAAGCCCAAAGAGTAAAACTAGCTACCGAGCTATCGCGTCGGCCTACTGGCCGCACTTTATACATCTTAGATGAGCCAACTACTGGTTTACATATGGCTGATGTTGACAAATTACTTCATGTCTTGCACGCTTTGGTTGACACTGGTAACAGCATGATTGTTATTGAACATAACCTTGACGTTATTAAATCTGCCGACCATATTATTGATATGGGTCCGGAAGGCGGAGATGCCGGGGGACAGGTGATTGCTGAAGGTACACCAGAACAAGTTGCTAAGAATAAGAATAGCTATACAGGACAGTTTTTAAATAGAAAGCTCAGGAGTAGCACGTGATTAGAGGTATTGACCAGCCATGGGAACGCCAGCCGGAAGTACCGGTTGATATAAGTGCCCGTCTTGAAGAAGTTAGGGGTAGTTTAGTCGATGCCGAACGGGAAGTTGCTGCATTGAAGTTGCAAGGAGACAACGGGAACATACCGCTGGTGCTGGCGGAAGAAAAACTTAGACGGGCAGAATTGCTAGAAGAACATTGGACGGCCAAGGCTGAAAATCTTGAGATAGACAGTCTAATTTACCAAATGATTGCCCGGTTAATGATTTATGGTCGCGATAACCCCCAGACTGATTAACTACGGTGGTTGAAATAATGCCGCCAGTCTTCCCCGACCTGTTCTCTTAGCCTTTTCCTAACCACAGGGTTTTTTAATATATGAATCAAGACTACTGCTAAGAGCAGGTGAGCCGAAATTATAAGGAACCAAATAAAGAATTCATCCAGCTCCGGAAATGAACTGCCAATGGCATAGCCCAGCAATGGCAAACTGACGCCCCACAAAATGCCGCCGAACATATTATAAAAGGCAAAACGTTGCCACTGCATCTTGCCCATGCCGGCCACAATTGGGGCAAATGTCCGGATGTAAGCCACAAATCGGGCAATCACAATGGTTTTACCACCATGGCGGTCGTAAAAAGCTTGGGTTTTTCTTATGTAATCTTTGCGGAATAACAGGCCATCTTTACGTTTAAAGACTCTGGGGCCAAGCCGGCGCCCAATACGGTAACCGACGTTATCACCAACAATAGCGGCAACCACTACGACGGCTATCAGCCAGACTATTGGTAGCTTACCCTGGCCGGCAAAGAAACCAGCGGCTAGCAGTAATGTGTCACCAGGGAAGATAAAGCCAAATAACAAGCCACTTTCAGCAAACACCATCAGGGCAATAGCTATTAACCCGCCGCTTTGAATGATGCTATCTGAATCAAACAACATCCTGATATAGATTGTAACAGTTTAAATTCCACATAACATCTGTTATAATAGCCGGGACAAAAACTAGGGAGAGGCCAGTGCAGACCAATTTAGATACGCCATTGAAGTTGCAGCAAAGAACAGTTGTTAGAAAACAGCTGGCTTCTTTGCGCGCCCGAGGCTTGGTGCCGGCGGTTATCCATAACCACGGCCAAGAGTCTATTTATGTTATGGCACCGGAATTAGAATTAATTAAGATTTATCGTCAAGCTGGTAAACACCACCCATTAAACCTGAATGTTGGCGACCGAAAATTCTTAGCGCTTATTAAAGATGTTCATTTTCATCCGGCTAAGCGGCGTCTGGATCACGTCGTTTTCCAAGCTATTCGCCGGGATGAAAAAGTAGAAGCCGAAGTACCGATTCACCTGGAAGGTGAAATCCCGGCCGAGAAAGTCGGTTTGATGGTCCTACACCAATTAGATGCAGTTGAAGTCGAGGCGCTGCCTAAAGATTTGCCAGATGAACTTATAGTTGATGCTAGTAAGCTGGCCGAACTGGGCGACCAAATTACGGTTGCCGACCTGTCAGTGCCAGAAGGCGTAACTATCTTAACTGACGTTGAACATCCAATTGCCAGAGTAGTTGAAACCAAAGCCATGATATCCGAGGAAGAGTTAGCTGCTGAAGCTGAAGCCGCTGCTGCTCAAGCCGCGGCTGCTGAGGGTGAAGAAGTTGCTGAGAGTGAAGCCAAACCTACTGAAACTGGCGAAGGCGAAACCGGGCAGGCACCTGAAGGTGCCGAACAGGCTGCTGCCGGAAAAGAAGCCTCCAAAGGTTAAATACTTAACAAGTCAAGTATTTTAATCTTCCAAAAAGCCACCGGACTGGTGAGCCCAGAGTCTGGCATAAACCCCATCTTTTTCTAAAAGTTCTTTATGTGAACCTTGCTCTACAATTTCGCCATCTTCCAAAACTACGATCCTGTCCATACGCTGGATAGTGCTAAGACGGTGAGCTATAACAATCGCTGTGCGACCCTCCATCAATTTCCAAAGAGCATCTTGAATTAGTTTTTCACTTTCTGAATCAAGGGCACTGGTGGCTTCATCTAAAACAAGTATTGGTGCGTTCTTAAGCATAGCCCGGGCAATAGCTACTCGCTGGCGTTGGCCGCCAGAGAGCTTAACACCACGTTCACCAACCAGTGTGTCATAACCACTGGGTAAGTTTTTTATGAATTCGTGAGCATGAGCTAATTTAGCCGCCCGCTCAATCTCGGATTTTTTAGAATCAGGCTTGCCGTAGGCGATATTCTCGGCAATGCTGCGATGAAATAACAAGGGTTCCTGCGGGACATAGGCTATGTGGGAGCGTAAGTCTGTCTGGGCGACATCCCGGATATCGATACCATCGATACTCAGTGACCCGCCCTGGATATCTAGTAAACGCAGAATAAGTTTAGTGATGGTTGTTTTACCGCCACCGCTGTGTCCAACCAAACCAACTCGCTGGCCACCTGGAATGTCCAATGAAAAATTAGATAAAATGGCACCATTTTTCGCGTCGTCATAGCCAAATTTGACCTGGTCGAATTTGATCGACCCATTCGTTATTTTTAAATCTTTGGGCTGCATTGGGTCTTTAATTTCAGTTTCCAGCTGCAGAATTTCGGTCATGTCAGCAGCATCACCCAAAGCCTTATTAATATTTCTAATAACCCTGCCGAATTGCCACAGGCGTCCGGTAATAGCCTGGGTATAAGCTATGGCCAGCACCAAGACACCAACCGGTGCATTGAAAGTTGTAATAGCCAAAACGCCAGAGACCACAGCCACAATATTAATCGTGGCTGTCATGCTGTGGCTCATGATTTCGGTCTTCATGGCGTAGCGCATCAGGTTGCGGCTGGCTTCGTACTTACGCTGAGACACCTGGGCAAAACGCCTGAACTCGTGTTTTTCGGCAGCGAAGGTTGAAATGGCATTGATGTTGGTTATAGCGTCAGCCAGGGTGGCCGTCTGCTCGCTTTGACGGGAAGCGTCTTTACGGTTATATGGTATTTGGCCGCGGGCCCGCCGGTAGATAATCAGCAGATATGTAGCCGTAATGAATAGCAGAATAAAGGCATAGGCTTTAGAAACGAATAACAGAAAAATAACCGAAGAAACTACAGCTGTAATACCAGTCACAATATTCCAGATAAAATCATCCATTAAATTCTCATAGGAATTGATGAAACGGTTAGTTTGAGTTACTAACGCTCCACCGAAACGGTTGCTGTGGAAGCGGTAACCTTGGTGCTGCAGAAAATCAAAGACACGGTTAGCAATATCACGCAAAACCTTAATCTCAAAAAGCCAGACACAGATAACCTGAACCCGCCACAAAGCTACCCCGGCTAACATAAAAGCCACAAAGGCAACTATATAACCCGACAGATCTGAAAATTCCAAATGGCCACCACTGCTATAGGTATTTTGCAGGACGTTAAAAACTTTGGCTACTATAAAAGGCGGAACAATGTCTTGGATAATTACAGCCAGAACCGCACCAATAGTGCCGGCCAAGAACAGCAGCTTATGGGCTTTGGTATGCTGCCAATAAAGTCGAATTGTCTGACGAGTCGTGGACATAGGCGCAGCCTCCTTGGCAGCGCGTTAAGTGGATTTTCTAGAAAGAGTTTTTGTTAAATCGCAGATTAACGGGTTGCGGGAGCAACCCGTTCTACTAGTTTGGCAGTTTCAGTCTTCATTTTGGTCGCTCCTTTCTCCCTGTTAATTAATATTTCCTAAATATTAACACTTTAAACACGCAGTAGCAACTTTTACATCAACTTAGTCTTAGAAGGTAAAATAGATTGTGATGAGCCAGCTGGAGAAGAAACTACAGAAACTGCCGCTAACACCTGGCATTTATTTCCATAAAAATGAAGCCGGGGAAATTATTTATATTGGCAAAGCCGCCAATCTACGT
>Ga0209541_10015413_pt1 | contig 11415 bp, 15 predicted proteins | sample RifCSPlowO2_01_FD_184027 | JGI IMG/M metagenome (GOLD analysis project Ga0209541, IMG submission 184027) | Groundwater microbial communities from Rifle, Colorado - Rifle CSP2_plank lowO2_0.1 (SPAdes) (version 2) | ecosystem: Environmental > Aquatic > Deep subsurface > Groundwater | place...
TCAAGATAATAAATCCTACAAGCAGTGTTTTTTTGCGATCTTCCCTGTCTAATGTTCTTTCTATAAAATTGTAGGCTATAAGTGTAACTACAAAACTTCCAAAAACGTGCACGATTTTGTCATATGGTATGGAGTATACACTGGTTTGATAAAGTCTTAGTCCGTTGTCAATAATATTCCCGCCTGCTAAATGCAAAAGCGCAAGAATTGTTAGCCCTGTCAGAAGGGGTATTTTTAAATGAATTTTATTATAGAATACAAAGAGAGCAATAAATCCAAGCAATAGCGTTGAATTGTAATAGATATATTCATAATTGCCGTTTAATATAGACATTGCTAAAAAAAACAATGAAAATGCAAAGAAGATAACACTGATGACAACAATCTCTTTCTTCTCTGAGACATCCATATTTTGCTTTAAAAAATAAATATTTATAAAGGTTGCGGAAAATATGCCTCTAATGTTTGAATATTTGTTCGGTCTGAAAACCATTGCCGCATTCGATGTGTGGTCTGTTGAACATATATTAAGCGGCCTTTCTGTAGGCAATATAGTAAAAAAAGACAACAGAAAACACGTGAAAAATATTTCTTTGGTTAAAATATTTGAATCGCATTCCAGCGTCATCAGGTTTGATATAATAGGGGTTCTTTTTGTCGCATATTTATGGGAAACTATCGAACATTATCTTGAAACTGGACTTGCAGGTCCCAGAGTTATATTTTGGTTTCAGGGGGTTGAAGCGTGGTCAAACAGGATAGTAGCAGACCCATTACTTATGATACTTGGCTATTACATTGCACTCAAATACTCTAAATTAGTAGTACCTGCAAGAGTGATATCAGTTATATGGCTGTTTATCCATGTTTTTATATTCCCTCACAGCATGTACCTGCAAGAATTAATTTTTAAATAATATGAAAGAATTAAGCAATTTTTTAAAGCCAGTTTGCTTTTTAATAGTTTTTGATGTTCTCTTTAGATACATTTTCAACATTTTTTACAAAGACTCCCAATTTATCCTTGCCATACTAGTTTTAATAGCAATAATTATAACGCTCTGGATACCTGCAGTAAAATCTTTGTTTAGCGTAAATCCATTCATTGGTTCACTTCTCATTTTTCTATCAAATTTATTGAGCGCTATTTTAGTGAAATACAGATACCTTCAATCGGATTCATTGATACATATAGCTATAGCCTGTTACCTAATAATTGCAGGTTATTACGACTTGGATAAGCTATATAAGAAATATTTGAATCAAAAATAGACAAAACACTTTCTCACTCCGCAGCCACAATCTGCCTCAGAATTCTCTGTTTTCCAGTCCAGTCCATCACAACCTTTAGAACATCAATGATTGTTTCAACAGGAATTATATTTATTTTGTTTATCTTGTCTTTGTCAATTATTATATCTTTTAAATTGGTTTTCGGCACGACAACATTCTTTATTCCAGCCTCGATTGCAGCCTCAACCTTTGCTGTTACTCCGCCGATTGGAAGCACTTCTCCCCTCACGCTTAAACTTCCAGTCATTGCAAAATCCTGCTTTATGGGCACTTTCTTGAAAGCAGAAATTATGCTAGTTGCAACTGCAATGCTTGCAGAATCCCCTTCAACTCCTTCATAGGTTTGCAAAAACTGGACATAAATATCATAAGTTTCCTTGATGTCCTCTCCGAAGTATTTCTTGATGATTGCAGTCACGTTTTTTATCGCCTCTTTTGCAATGTCTCCTAGCTTGCCTGTTGCGATAATCTCGCTTTCCTTTCCTCCGGGTGTTACTTCAGCCTCAATCGGCAAAATAATTCCAGAGTAAGGCGGAGTCACTCCAATCACAGCCAATCCATTGACTCTTCCTACTCTTTTGCCAGTTGTCACAATAACTTCATACTCTTTCTTCTGCTCAATGTACTTGTCTGCAAGCTGCTGCTCGAGAGTTCTTGCAATTTTCTTGGCTCCCACAATGTGCTTCTTCATTACAAGCCTTGCTTTCTCTTCTACAGCCATATCGCCAGCTGCCCTTATCAAGCCGCCAAGCTCCCTTAATCTTAAAGTTAAGTGCCCTTTCCTGTTAGCCCTTCTTCTTGCTTCCTCAACAATGGCTTCAACAGCCTCTTTGCTGAAATGGGGAATCTTCTTGTCCTTTACAACCTCTTGCGCAACAAAAACGGCAATTTTATTTCGGTTATCCTCGGTATCAGGAATTGTTTCCTTCATATAAACTTCATAGCCGTAGCCGCTTATCCTGCTTCTTAATGCAGGATGCATATGCTTTATTGTCTCAAAGTTTCCTGCTGCAACAAGCACAAAGTCGCATGGCACTGGCTCTGTCCTTACCATCGCTCCTGCGCTTCTCTCGCTCTGCCCAGTAATTGCAAATTTTCTTTCCTGTAAAGATGACAGCATTTCCTGCTGGGTTGCAGGCTGCAGGGTTGCAATCTCATCGATAAACAGCACTCCCATATGGGATTTGTGTATCATGCCTGCAACAACCCTTTCATGGGCTGGAGTGCCTAAGCCCCCACTTTGGAAAGGATCGTGAAGCACATCGCCTAAAAGTGCCCCTGCATGAGCGCCTGTGGCATCATTAAAAGGAGCCTGCTTTCTTTTGTAATTGTCAACAATGACCCTTGGAATTTTTACCCTGCCTTCAACCCTTTTGCCTATGTTCAGGAAAATGATAAAAGACGCCAAAAACACCATGCCGCCTAAAAAGAATGCAGCAAACATGATATCGCTTTTGTAATAAGAGCGAACCCACCACGGCGCAAACATTGAAAGAAGGACTAAAATAAAGATTATGATGTTCTGGTTCTTGAACATTGTCATGCTCTGCAATTTTGCCTTTGCAACCAAATCACGGCCCTGCCCTGCAGGGATTGTCCTTATCAAAGGCATATTCTCATCATTGGGATTTGGGAATGCAACAATGTCAGCCAGCTTTTCCATGGGCAGAAGCTCTGCCAGCGCCAATCCAAGCATTGATTTGCCTGTGCCTGGCTCGCCTATCAAAAGAACGTGCCTTCTCTGCCGCGCTGCTTTCTTTATGACTTCAACTGCCTCGTCCTGCCCTATAACCTGCTCTACAAGCTGCTTGGGCACTTTTATGTCTGACGTTGAGCTGAATTTAAGAGTAACCATCCCAAATTTGTGTATATTTGCGTGTTTTTAAAGGTTGTGTTTGATAGGGCTCAGTAGAAAATCTCAATCAATTTAGCCCCTAAATTGTATGCTATCAACCGCATATATATCTCGGCTCGCTGTGTGCGAGCAGTCAAACCACGCAAGTGGTTCCCAAACAATCTTTTCAAAGCAGAGAACAATGACTCAATCAAATTTCTCTGCCAATAAATGCCATAATCAAAATAATCCCTAAGCTGTTTCCTATACTGTCCTTTAGCCCAATTCTTCTTGACAGGCGCGACGCTGTAAGTCCCGCGCTGCCTAAAAAACCGATGCACGTTCTCAGAATCGTAAAGCTTGTCCATCAGTGCTAACTCAATCTCCTCTGGAGATTGGTCATAAAGATAAGGCACATCACCTATTTCTCCGCTTTTTGTCGCGTGGTGCCTTATAGCCACAAACTTCCTTTTGAGCACGTCAATCATAACATTAAGGTAAACGGGAATCGATATTTTGTTTTGTCTGTCAATCCTCTTCAAGTAGTGCATGCTTGGATTGTGCCTTTGCATGCTTGTTCCATCGATTGCGGCAACTACAATCGTGCTTTTGATTGTGCACCTAAGAAGCGATTGCCAGATAGAAAGAGGCACCCTCTTTCTGAATTTCTGGAGAGTTGTCCAATGGAGTCTTATTCCATAGAACTCGTCAAGAAACTTCATAGCTCGTCTATAACTTAGCCTAAATACTTCCTTAATGAGAAGTCCTAAGCACAACTGCCAAAGAAGAAACTTCTTTGGGCCAAATCTATGTAGAAATCTTGGAAGTCCTGCTTGCCTTATCAAACGTCTTATTTTATTTACTAGTCTTTTTTCCTTTTTCATGGGGAACTTAACCTTCCCCACCCCTCTCTTGCAATGCAAGAGGGGAGGTTTTACTTAAGACTTTCTACTGAGCCGTTTGATAGTGAGAAATTGATTATTATAGTCTGAATTCATGACTTGAAAATCCCTGTTCAGCTAGCTGGGGGAATAATGTGACAACATATGTATCTGTTATGATTGTTTTGGGTTGCGGCAATGATTGCAACAAAGTTTCCAACCCGTCTACGTGAGTGGTTTCGCCGAATTTATCAATTTTAGGAGAGTCTTTAGTGAATTTGTCAATCGTTTGTTTATAACCCATCTTTTTAGCTAGCTCAAATAATTCTTTTACAGAATCTAGTGGTTCTGTTTCATCTATTAAGCTGACAATGCCCAATTCAGGCTCAGAATATCTCCAAGGTGGATAAAACAAAGGAAATTCTCGGGAAACTTTATTCTGCTCAAAATCCTTTAATATTATTTGGTACACCCCCCTAACATCTTCAAAGTCTATCTTCAACTGCCCGATTAGCTCTTTTAAGTGTTCTATATCCACGTGGTCGGCTATTCTATCTAATTTACCGATTTCTTTTAAATTACTGCTTATCTCTTTGAACTTTTGTATAAAAGGAATCCTAATTGCCATCCTCCTTATTTCTCTTTTAGGATTGTTTAATACGGAGTAATGAAGGACTAAAGATTCTGTTTCGCGCATGAAATATTCTATAGCTATTTTACTGCAACCTTCCCCTTCCAATGCCAAAACTCTTTCAAAAATTTCTAAGGGGTAGTATGGTGTTGAGGAATTTTCCAACGTTTTGTGATGGAATGCCTTTGTTATTACATCAAAAGTTACCACTCCAACTTTTGGCGGTAAATCCGGCAGTTCAGCCCTTAGCTTTTGATAGCTGTTCCTTAATCTTTCAGAAGAAGGGTCGGCGGTATACCTTACTAAATAGGGGATTAAATTATCAATTCTGAAATTCTTTGCATCCGGTGTATAAACAATCCTTAATTCTGCCATTTTCAAATATTAAACAAGAACCTCTTTTAATGATGATAATTCATATCTATTTTTAAACTTATCGTGCTGCTTTTTAGAATAAATAGAATACTTGGTAACAATTAAATACCCATATAAAAACCAAATCAAAAAATGAAAGAAACAACTCTTCTTAAAATTGCCTTAATATGCTCTTTAACAGGGCTGCTAGTTCTTTATTTTATATCCACAAAAATTGACGTTAAGGATTATAAGCCGAATTTGCTGAATAAAAACATCGGCGATGATGTGAAGCTGACAGGGGCTGTAGCAAAAATAAGCGATGCCGGCAGCGTTGTCTTTATCGAGGTTAGCCAGCAAAATCCCATGACTGTTGTCCTGTTTACCGATGATGATATAAATTTAAAAAATGGCGACGATGTTGAAGTTATCGGCGAAGTTCAGGAATACAGGGGAAAGAACGAGATAATCGCTCAAAAGATAAGGGTGATTAAATAGTGCTTGCTGAAATTGTTGTTGCGATTTTGCTTGGCTGCCTGATGGGGGTGATAAGCGGCATAACCCCGGGCTTGCACATAAACCTTGTTGCATTGATTTTGTTCAGCATCTCCCCATTTTTGCTCGGCTACACAAATGTTGTTGCAGTCGCTTCCTTCATTATTGCAATGTCAATAACCCATACTTTCACCGACTTCATAAGCGCAACATATCTTGGAGCGCCTAGCGATGACACTGCCTTGGCTGTCCTGCCTGCCCACAGGATGCTGCTTGAAGGCATGGGGCATGAAGCTGTGAAATTGACCGTTATTGGAAGCCTATTATGCCTGATTATTACAGTCATTTTATCGCCATTATTGGTCATTATTGTTCCAATCATTTTTTCTTATCTAAAAAACTACATCGGATGGCTGTTGCTCTCAGTTGTTGTTTTCATGATTTTAAGGGAAAAATCCATTAATAAGAAATTTCTGGCTTTTGTTGTGGTTGCATTGTCTGGTATTCTGGGATTGGCTGTTTTTAACATTCCAAACTTAAAGGACCCGTTGCTGCCGATGCTTTCCGGCTTGTTTGGGGTAAGTGTTTTGCTGCTGAGCCTGACGCAAAAAGTCACCCTGCCGATTCAGCGTACAACAGAAATGATAAAATTAAAAGTCAGGGATACTGCCAAGGCTCTCGGCTCGGGTGTTTTTTCAGGCTCGCTGGTTTCAATATTCCCGGGCTTGGGGCCTGCGCAGGCTGCTGTGCTTGGCGGGCAGCTTGTCGGCAAAATAGATGTTTTTAGTTATCTGATTCTTGTTGGGGGCATCAATACAGTTTCAATGATTCTGTCACTGATAACGCTTTTCACGATTGAAAAGGCCAGAAACGGCTCGATAATTGTAGTTCAGCAACTGCTGCAAAGCATTGATTTTAATGCCCTGGTTTTGTTTTTGGCAGTTGCACTGATTGCAGGCGGCATTGCAACCTTTTTGACATTGTACGTGAGCAAGATTTTCTCGTCAATAATGAACAGGTTAAATTACGCCATGCTGAGCATTATTATCATTGCATTCATCGGGCTGATGGTTTTGTATTTTTCAGGAGTTATTGGATTATTGATTTTGGCTGTTGCAACTTTCATAGGATTAGTGCCGAATATTGCAGAAGTTTCAAGAAGCAACTCGATGGCTTGCCTGCTGATTCCGATTATTCTGGTGAATCTGTTGTGACAGATTTTCAAAAGGTTTAAATACAAGTTTTTGAATGAATTGATTATGAACATCATAGGCGGAAGGTCTGTTATAAATTTGGGCTATTCCCCTCTTTCTGATATTCAATTAGTCAGGGTTGGCGAAGAGAGCACGTTGGAATATAAATATTACATTGACCCAAATCTCAAGATTCGTCTTTTTAATATGCCTCTCCCAATTAAAGCACTTCCTGAAACACCGCCACTTGACGAAATTACATTGCAATTGCTTCCTGCGCTGAAAGGAAACCCGTTTGATTATCCCGTAAGGGAAAATCACAGAATAAGCGATTTGGTTTTTGAAAGTATAAGCATGGAAAGTGGTAATGGAAAACAGTTCATGGAAATGATTGGAAGGCATCCGAAAGCAAATCTTGTCGCTTTAACGCATTCTTTAGCGTGGAATCCTTCTGTCGAGGGTGCCATATATCTTGAGCTCAGGAGAAAAGGATTTAAGCCTGAAACGCCTTATCTGCGGCTCGGCAGGGAAGGCTCCAAGCAAACTTATGGAATAAGGGTGAACAGGTAACATATTTCTGTCTTTAACAAAACAGCAACCTTTTTAAAACAGCAAATTTTTCTTGGCGATATGGAAGGCACAATAGTCCATTTCAGGGGCTCAAGAAGGGTCAAAAGGAGCAACCAGATGGTTGTATTAGTTGCTGACGTCAATGATAAGGATAAAGCTTCCAAGCTGATTGGAAAAAAAGTTGTCTGGAAAACTTCTGCAGGCAAGCAGATGGTTGGGCAGATAACAAACATTCACGGCAACTCAGGCGCTTTGAGGGTCAGGTTTGACACAGGAATGCCCGGGCAGAGCATCGGAACAAAAGTTAGTATTGAATAGATGTTAGTTAATTGTCATGTAAAAATTTTTGTTCTTTACCAAAAATAAAAGCTTTTTAAATTGGAATTGGTTTCTTTGCACTATGGAAAGAGCAAAATGGGGAAATGGCATTATACAACTGAATGGAAGATATATTGGCATTGATTTGGGTTATGACGGATGCTGGGAGCACGAATTTGGCGGTATTTATGGCATCAGAAAAGGTTTCGGAATCCCAGTAGAAGGGCAATATGGCTTTGAAGCGCGGAAAATCACACAACTGCCAATAGGTTTGCATTATAATAGGCTCAAAGATACTTCTTATTTAATTTTGCATGAAGGATTAAGCAAAGACTGGGTTTACAGGAAGGGGGTCATGTATTATGAGGATGTAACTGAAAAACAGAAAGAAGCTCGTCTGGAGAGCATTCTTTTCAGAACTTTGTCGCCTGTTGGAAATGACTCCCACCACTTCTCATCTGCTTGGGATGATAAATATTTTGGAGTTCATGCTATTAATAGCGAATATGGTGAGATTATGGAAGCCTTAGAAGAAGCGTTTTTGACAAATGATGCTGTTATTGATGATTTTAGCAAACTTGCTATGGGGTGGGGTTTGCTTATATATTCAAGAATTCCTGAACAGTTAAAAAAACAATTTGCAGACGCTGAAAGGAGAAGACTCGCTAGGACTTAAAAATACTTTACAACTATTGCCCTGCATCCAAATTAAATTGATTTTTATAAGAAACATTCAAAACCCTTTCCTTCATCTTCTTCACGCAGTGCTCGGCAACAATTTTCAAATTCATTATATCATATTCATTATATTCAACCAATAAATTCAGATAGTAATCATCGCCCGTTGCCCTGTACATCCTCCACAATGTCAAAGCATCTCCTCCATAGAATTTTTCTATGATTGGATTTCTTTTTATTCCAAGCGTTTTTTCTATATTTTTCAAGCCGCCTGTCAGTCCAAGCCTGTCGGTTATAGACCTAACATCAAAATTCGGCACTTTTGGCAGCAAATTCGGGTATCTTTTTTCAATGAAAGGCAGGTCAAAAGAAGCGCCGTTAAATGTCACAATCAATTTGTATTTTTGCAGCTCTTTTTTTAATGCATTGTAATCCAAATTTATTCCTTTTATCATTATTTTTGTGTTTATGCCGTCATAAAGCCCGAAAACCGTTATGTCGTCATTATTTTTGCTTAATCCTGTGGTTTCGATGTCCAGAAATACCGCATCTTCCCTGAAGAAATCATACAAGCGCCACATTTCTGATTGCGGCAGAATGTCAAGAAAGTATGCTGAATCAAAGCTATAGAGTGCTTTTCTGGCATTCAGGATTTTTCTGTCGTAATACAGCTTTCTGTGCCTTGACAGACCTTTGATATATTTTTTTGTTAAAAAATTGTCCCAAGTGTTGATTCCATTTTTCCATATGTTTTTTTCAATTTTATTGCCTACCCTTTCCAGAAAGATGAAGCTTTGGGTTATCATCAACCAAAATAATGCAGAACCCCTTTAAATAGCCTGCGCCAGCAGATGTCCAGTGGTCCAAATCAGTAAAATTTATATTCTTTAATGTAAAATTATGACTTATGAAAGTATTGTTTATATGCAACCAGAACCAAAATAGGAGCAAGACAGCTGAAGAGCTGTTTAAAGGCAGGTTTAAGACAAAATCTGCTGGGCTTTTTAATGAAAAGCCTGTGACTGCAAGGCAGCTGTCATGGGCGGATATAATCATTGTCATGGAAGACTTCCAAAGAGAAGAGATTGCAAAGCGCTTTCCAGAGCAATACATCCAAAAGAAGATAATATCCCTAGGCATACGGGATGTTTATGGATATAACCAGCCCGAGCTTATCAGCCTGCTGAAATCAAAGATTAATGGGCTAGCTTAGCCATTCCTCAAGCTGTTTCAGCGCTTTTTTCTTTGAACTGAAAACCTTCGTATCAGATACGTGCAATTCAGGCATTCTTCTTGTAACCTTATACCTTTTCCTGCCATTCCTTTTCAATTCAATGATTGAAAATTCCCATTTTTTAGCCATCTTTCACCTTTTTTAGTTGTACAGAAGAAATCCTTTATAAATATCACGCGAAGATGTCCAGTGGGTAGTGGTAATTGAGAAGTATTGTTTTCTTTATCTATGGTTTAGATAAAATTTTCCCAACCAGCTTTAAATCGTCTGGACTTGGTTTATCTGGTGCCAACAAAATGTCTATCATATCTTGACCTATAGGTACCCTTCCATCAAACTCTACATAGCCTGCCAAAATTGCCGGCGGACTATCAACAACCATTCTGATTCCGTACAGAGGATTATAACCTAATCTAACAGCTTTTTCAAAGTGCCGCTTTTCATGTTCTAATATTCTCCTTAAAGTTTCCATGTCGGCTCCCATTCTGGTTAACGATTCAAAACATTTATCATAGCTTTCGTATGTCACAATTTCGACTGCCATAAGTTGGGGTTATGTTCAGTTTTTTTAAATCTTACTGTCCCTGAGAATATTACTAATATAGGCTACAATTTTTAGGTAGTCCAAATAAACCAAGAACTACAATATCGCATAAGGCTTCATTTTTAACTTGATTGCGTCTTCCAGATTCTTCTCATCTTCAGAAGTGATGTAAATGTGCTTTTTCTTGTGCTTTTCATACTGCTTTATCTTGGCTTTCATGACTTTCTGGTATTCTTTTAGGTAATCATAAGGATGATGGTCTATGTACAAGTCAAGCTTTGGGACGTAAAAAGATGCCCTGAAATCATCCTTTTCAGCCCATGTTGCAACTGCATTGTACTGGAACAATAGATTATTGTCGAAAAGAAAGTTTGCAATCTCCATCTCTGCCCTTGTCCTTACAAGATGCCCTGTTTTTGTCCTGAAAGCAGGCTCTGCGCTCTCGCCTCTTTCCATTATTTCCGATGCCTTTATGGAAATTCCCTTTTCCCTCCTGATTTCGTCAAACAATGATATCAACTCCTTGTTTTCATAGCTCTTGTTCAGGTTTATCACATTGTCAAACGACTGCACAGCGTCCTTTATCTTGTTCATCAGCACTTCCATATGGCCTTTGCTGTACCATGCATCTATGTGGCTTTTGTCAAACTCTGCGGCATTTGTAAAGCATTCATGGGCAATCTTGATGAAATTCTTTTTCCTGTCCTCTTCCTTGTAGGCATCAACCTTCTTGTCGCTTATTTCCCAGTCTGCATCCATGGCTATCCTGTAAGCGCCTGCCTTGTACCTTCCCTCAATGAACTGCTTTTTCCTGTAGTAAGTGCTTCCTTTTCCCATAAGAGCCCTGACTTTGTTTTCATCCTCTGCCTGCTCCACCTGCAGCGCCTTGTTGAAATAATTGATAGCCTCATCAAAATTTTCCAGATAGGAATAGCATGCTGCCATGTTGTAATTGCACTTGAAAAGAAATTCAGCGGCATTCTTGAACAAATCCTGCTCATTGCCCTTGTAAGGATATAACTCCAAAGCTTTGCTGTATTCCTCGATTGCTGTCTTGTACTGCTTGAGCTGGGCTAACCGGTCAGCGTCTCTTTTCATCTCCTCTGCCCTGCGCATCTCCTCTGTTTCCTTGAAGGACTCTAGCTTTTCCTTTTCGCTTCTTCGCTCAGCAATCCTCTTTTTCTGGGTTTCAAAGAACCTCTTTATGCGGCTGATTACCATTTTTTAATGGTATTCTGTTTAAAGGATATATTTAAAGGTTGCTGTTTTGATTTTTGATACACTAAACTTAGGATATTTACTTAGCCGCACGCCACAGACGGCGCTGATATTTCCTTAAGCTTAGGGTATCCTTATTTTTTGGGCAGCATAACAATATTTAAAAAACAAT
>Ga0209541_10015414_pt1 | contig 11414 bp, 14 predicted proteins | sample RifCSPlowO2_01_FD_184027 | JGI IMG/M metagenome (GOLD analysis project Ga0209541, IMG submission 184027) | Groundwater microbial communities from Rifle, Colorado - Rifle CSP2_plank lowO2_0.1 (SPAdes) (version 2) | ecosystem: Environmental > Aquatic > Deep subsurface > Groundwater | place...
AAAAGGATAAAAAAGCAGCAAAAATAGCTGCAGTTGAAATGGCTCCTTCTAAACAAGAAAGGAAGATTGTACATAAAATAAAAAAAGCAGCTCACAGAAATATAAAATTAAAAGTTATAGAAAATCTCCAGGCTGAAAATAAAATGTTTAAAGAAAAATTATTGGGGTTAGAAACCAGAATAAAAAGCCAGTCGTACTATAAAAATAAGGCCAGAAATCAAAATGTGCAAATCGAGCAACTCGAAAGAAAAATTAAAGTTTTGCAGCAAAAAGTCAAATCCCCTAAGATTATTGAAAAAGTAATAATCAAGAAAGTTCCGATTAAAATGGAGAATGTAACAACTGATCAAAGCAATGAAGAAATAAAATCAAAAAAATTCAAATTACCAAAACTTAATATAAATTGGATAAAAAATATTCAGCAGCTTCATGTTCCTGAAGTGCTGAGAAAAAGCGTTTAATATTTTAAAAAAGAAACTTAACAAAAAAGAGGTGTTTTAGAATGATGAAGAAAGAAAAATTGGAGTCATCAAGCATGCTCCAAACAATACAATGGCACAAAATAGGGCACTGGATATTTTTAATTGGCATATTGGTTGCAATAGTGGGTGGTTTCGTTGCTGTGCCGTATTTGGCATGGATACTTATTGTTGCTGGCTTGATTGTTGGTTTATTGAACATAACAGCTGGAGAGGTGCATGAGTTTTTGACAGCTTCAATAGCTTTGTTGTTAGTTGGCGCAGCTGGTCTAGGAGCAGTTGCATTAATGGGCGCTACTGTTGAAACAATTCTAAAAAACTTGGTAGTTTTTGTAGGACCAGCAGCTTTAGTGGTTGCATTGAAAAGTGTCTGGGCATTAGCCAAAGCAGCTTGATTTTATGTCAAAAATTCCAAGTTACGAATATATAAGGAATTTTTGAGCATGCTCGGAAATTTTTGCAAAATCAATATGTAATAAAAATTTCCGACATATTAATTTTTATTTGTAAAGTTATAGAAAATTCAAATGAACCTGAATAATGATAGTTTGATTGATTACGAGTTAATGTGCTGCAGATGCGGCAGAGTCTCAGATATAGAAGATTTAATCTGTGATAATTGCGGCGCTTCACTTGGTGAAGACACGATTTTAAGTGTTTAGAATGTGATAAAATGGATAAACAAAAGAAACTAATTTCATTACCAAAACTGAATTTTACAGACAAAAAACAAGGATTTGCTGTTGTTTTAATTGGTATAATGGTTGCTTTAATTTTTGGCATTCTTGCTGCCAATTATAGCCTGCCATTTGATTGGATAGGTTGGCTTTTAGCAATGGGAGTTCTTGTTGGAATCTTAAACATTTTCCATGAGGAAGCAATCTTATTTTTGATTTCAGGATTGACGATAACGTTTATGCTTGATGTGCTGGCCGGCTTAATGCTCTTCCCAGAATGGACAATAACGCTATTTAATGCGGTAATATACATATTAGCACCAGCTAATGTTATTGTTGGCCTAAAAGCGCTGTATGCATTAGCAGCAAAATAAATTAAAAAAAATTTCATAAAGGCGTTCCCAAAGAAAAAAGTAGTGTAGCCTTTGTGTTATGCCATTAATCAACCTCTCTATTTTTGAGGGAACGCCATTTTTCTTCTTTTACAAAAGAATAATTCAAAAATGCTAAAAGAAATTAATATTTCAAGAATCAAATATTTTAATGTAAATGGGCCATTAAAAATGTTAAATTTTGATAAAAGTCTACCAGTTAATATGCTAATAACATTGTGGAATAAATTTGGTTTAAACAAAAGAGACATAGACGAGTTCGCAAGTGATGGTAAAAATTTAGGTGTTTTTTTCTATTTGAGTAAAAAATATATCAGTTCTAGTGAGAATTGGAAACAATTTATTGATATGTATTTTCCAAAGAAAAAATATCTGAGCAAACTTGATAATGTCATAATAAATAAGGATTATAGCATGCTATTGCTAGTTACGGAAAGAAAACTTTTACCAGAGAACTTAAAAAATTTAAATCAAATGATTTTTAAGATAAATAAACTTATAAAAGAACATAATGATAAGAATTTTGAATATTATTTAACAAGACCTTTCTCTTCTAGATAATGCCCAAGTTTCTGCATTTTGGTTTTGAGATATTTCTGGTTTGTCTTATTGGGCCTTGTTAGAATTGGAGTCCTTTCAACTATCTCAAGCCCATACTTCTCAAGCCCTTCTATTTTTCTTGGATTGTTTGTCAGCAGTCTTATAGTACTTAGGCCTAAATCAGCCAATATTTGTGCCCCTATTGTGTAATCTCTAACATCAGCTTTAAAGCCAAGCTTTTCATTTGCTTCCACTGTGTCCATTCCTTTGTCTTGTAATTCATAAGCCTTGATTTTATTGAGCAGCCCTATTCCCCTGCCCTCTTGAGGCATATACATCAAAACACCGCCTTTTTTTGATATTATCCTTAATGCAATATCCAGCTGCTCTCCGCAATCGCACCTTAAAGAGCCAAAAGTATCTCCTGTAAGGCATTGGGAATGCACCCTCACAAGAACATTCTTTTTACCTCGAACGTTTCCCTTAACAAGAGCAATGTGCTGGCCATTATTCCAATCCTCATAAGCTATTAACTTAAACTTTCCATACTTTGTCGGGAGGCTTGTTTCTGCTATCTTAGATATCACTTTTTTCATTATGAAAGGGACTTAAGTTTTTTATTTAAAGCTTCCTAAAGGCTTAAATATTAGGCCGAGTATACACTTGCAATGGAGATAAACAAAGCTGTTTTGATAAGCCTGTATGTGCTTAGCGGAGCTTATATCCTTTACAAGATTTTTTTTAAGAAGAATCCCTATCAAGAGGATTATGAGAGAATGTATAATGAGATCATCAACTCAGATAAGTGTAAGGTTAAGGGGCAATATGATAATAAGGAGTAGGTTAATTTATCCTAAAACTGTTTGCAGCCAACATACTTACTTCTTTAAATGACTTATCTGTTTTGAAGAACAAGTAATCTTCAATATTTCCAAATCTGTCTGTATAGGCGGCAGTTCTTATTATATTGCCTTCAATTTGCTCATCTATTATTCTTGCAGATGCGTACAACAAGCCTCGCCTGTCTTTGCCTCTCAAAGTAAGCTTATAGTAGCCGACTTCAGAGTCCAACTGAAAATCTAATCCGCCTGCATCCCTAATCAGCTCTAAGGGGTCTTTAAGATCACCAGTGCTTCTGTCCTGTATTATTCCTTCCATTTCTTTTTGAAACTTTCTCAAATCTACATATTTAATAGTGTGGACATTCAGAAAGTTAAGGGCCAATGGTGGATTTGTGGAAGTAGTGAATATCTCAGCTTGATCAATGGATATGTTATTCTTATAGCATGCCCCTGCAATCCTCCACAGCAATCCTCTGTAGTCTAGTGAGGCTGTTCTAAAGAGATAAGAATTTTCTGAAACTCCAATTAGCCGTACTATAGGATAATTTTGTTGTACTGCATTTTTTAGATCTCTTGCAATATCGCGCAGCAGAGTATTGTCCTTCGGGAATCTGCTATACATAAAACTTTCCGGCAGGCTTTCGATAATTTTTTTTCCTTCAGGATCATCTATCATAGAGAATGGATTGTAAACTGAATTTACTCCAGAGCCAGTAAGTCTGCCCATAATAAGCTTATATATTTCTTCAACCTTTTGCCACTGCTCTAATCTTAAGTAAGGATAAATGCCATAACTTAAGTCAGCGGCAGTGAATAAGAATAAGTTTCTTAAATGCTCTGAGTCTTGAAAGTGTTGTACTAAATTATCTATTGTGGATACTGAGTTAGGGGATTCTATTAAATGTGCCTGAGAGGTTTTCGATAAAAAGTCTTTATTTTTTGTAAGAAATCTTATCATTCCTGTTGTGGATGATTGTAGTTTTGGATACAATTTATGTAACTGATTGATATACTTCTCCATTGATATTCCAATAGTTTCTGGAATTCCCTTCACAAATAAAGCTAAATGAAGTGCCTGCAATTGAGTTGGCTCTAGAGTTCTATATTCCTCAATAATGAATCTTAACTGCTCATCTAATTCAGGACTTACACTTGACTGTTTTTCTCTTTGATATATACTATCAAAGTATCTGATTCTCTCTATAGCTCGTCCTGCTTTAGTTATGGTATTAACCCAGTGGTTGCCATCATAAATGGCAGTCTGAATCTGGGAAAATCCTGGCAATAACTTGTCTAAGATATCCAGCTTTTCCAATAAAACAAGCGTATTTGACAAAGAGCCTTTAGAGCCGAATAAATCCACAAACTCCTGTCGTGGCCTAATGTGTCTTCTAGATTGATATAAATCATTAGCAGTTTCTGGCTCAATTTGAAGCCCTCTCTTTTGTGCAGTTGTTAGTAATCCATAGAAAGTCTTATTGAAATCGCTCATAAGTGGCCTATGGGTAATTTTGAGACCATATCTGCCATTGACAATATTATCTGCTACTGGTATGCCTGGGTCTAATATTCCATTAATAACGCCTTCAGTATACCTCTTGATAGTGCTGCGCGCGTTATATAATCTTTCAAAGAAATTATTCCCAAAAAATTTTTGCGCCTCAATAATGTCATCATAGGTTAACTTATCCCCATTTCTACCCTTATTAACATTAAGCCAATATCTTATAGTTATCAAGTTGTTTAAAGCGTCTATCACTTTACGTCCATCTTTATTAGCAGACATTCTTTCATAAATCGTTTGAGATGATTCAAAATTTTTTAAGCCCTCAAGCCATACCCCAACTTGTAAATGCCTCAACCCACCTATGCCTAATTTTATATCAAACAGCTTAACATTATCAATTCCTTGTGGATAGTCCCTATGCCATATCTCTAATTCGCTCAACAAGTGCAAACTTACCTCTAAAGGATTATAATTCTTTCTTAATGTTTGCATAACTTGAGTATAAAACGATTGATTTGCAATTAATGGCCTCATATCCAAAAAAGGCACAATCTCATCAGGCTCAAGTGATGAAAGACGGCCCATTGGGTAAATTGTCCCTTCTCCAAATACATATTTAGAGCCGCCCGCATATATATCATACATCAATATTTTTGATAGCATATTTAAAGATTTATCCTCTGTTCTGCCTATAACTATAATGTCAGTATCAGACTTTGGAACATGCTCATTTCTTCCATAACTACCTGATGCAGAAATTAGAAGATTATCACCTATTCCAAGTATTTCAGCAAAAGGCTCACACAAACTAATGAAAAAATCGTCTAAAGCTCCTGATCTTCTTTGGCTTAATTTGCTGTCATTGAATGATGGATTAAGTTGAGATTGGGTGTCTATTGCTCCAAGTTTTTGATCTAATATTTTAAGTTTTTTAGGTATTTCCTTAACCAATTCATTGACTTCTTGCTCTAAATTTGACATATTGCAGCTAGAATAGAGGATTATTTTAAATATTTGTGGTTGATAATTTCACCTTACATTTTTGAATAATTTTTCTATTTTTGAACATATATCTTAAAGAATATACAAAAACCGAAAGGTATTTAAATAAGTAATATACAAAATGGTATACTAGTATATCGATACACAGAAAAGGTATACTAGCGTATCAAAAAAGAGGCAAATGCGAGATTTATTCTTGCATGTGCTTGGAAGGCAAAGAAACAATCTTTTAGGCCTTTGAAGAATTTGCCTCTTTTTTGACACTCATCAATTGTTTATTTTATATTAGGCGAGGCAATAATGGAACCTGAACTTGAAACTTTCAAGGAAAATGTGGATTCTTGGATAAAGCAAATCAGAAGGGAGTTTTCTGATTTTTCTGAGCTGCCGTCAATAGTAAATGAAAATGCAGACAATATCCAGCACAATTATGAGCTGATATATGAGCTAAAGGACCAAGTTGATGAATTAAAGCAAGAGATAAATGCCCTCAAGCTGATTCAGATAATAAGCCTAAAGCAGCAAAAATTGCCAAAGAAAGCAGAAGAGCAATCACAAGTTTAATCTATCTCGTTTATTATTTTGTTCAAAACTTCGTCTATGGCTATTAAAAGGTTGTGCTCCGTAACTTTAGAATTATACACTTTGCCATTATCTAAAAGCTTTGCATGAATCTCATATTTTTCGCTTTTCTCCCTCTCATGAACCTGCTTTAAGGTTATATGCAGGCTTTCTATTTTCCTTGCCAACTCATTCATCCTTCGCCAATGTTTTCTGATTGCTGTATTCACCAGCGCCATAGACGAACTGTCAATATCCCTAAAACCCGAGAGCGTTATCCCCTTAAGCTCATTAGTATCCATTATCTACCTCAAAATTTTTAGGTTGCATGAACTATAAAAACATTGCGATTTACGTATCTTTAGATAACCTGTCCTATATATCCAAATTAACAACTTCCTTTGCATGCATTTCTATGAACTTTCTTCTTGGCTCAACTTCATCGCCCATAAGCAAGGTAAACATTTTATCGGCCTCTATAGCATCTTGAATAGCCACTTGCATAAGTGTCCTATTGCTTGTGTCCATTGTTGTTTCCCAAAGCTGCTGAGGGTTCATTTCACCCAATCCTTTATACCTTTGTAAGCCTACCCCATCCCTGCTTATTTCTTTTAGCAATTTATCCAGCTCTTCATCACTGTAAACATATTTGAGAAGTTTTCCTTTTGTTACTTTGTATAGTGGAGGCTGTGCTATGTATATATAGCCTGCCTCAATCAAGGCCTGCATATGCCTGTAAAAGAAAGTAAGCAGCAGCGTTCTAATATGGGAGCCATCAACATCTGCATCAGTCATAATAATCAGCTTGTGGTATCTGGCTTTTGAAATGTCAAACTCCTCGCCGACATTTGTTCCTATGGCAGTTATCATTGTTGTTATTTCCTCATTCTCAAAGATCTTGTTTAGCCTTGCTTTCTCAACATTTAGTATCTTGCCTCTTAAGGGCAATACTGCTTGGAACTCCCTATTACGGCCCTGCTTTGCAGAACCGCCCGCGGAATCACCCTCTACAATGAACAACTCGCACTTTTCAGGGTCTTTTTCAGAGCAGTCTGCCAATTTGCCGGGCAGAGAGCCATGGTTCAAAGCGCCTTTTCTTCTTGTTAATTCCCTTGCCTTTTGAGCTGCTTCACGCGCTTGCGCCGCATTAATGCACTTATAAACAATTGATTTTGCTATTTGCGGGTTTTCCTCTAAAAAAGAGCTTAATGTGTCATTGACTATTGAATCAACCAACCCCTTGATTTCAGAATTTCCAAGCTTTGTCTTGGTTTGGCCTTCAAACTGAGGCTCCGGCACATTGATTGAAATGACAGAGGTTAGGCCTTCCCTAACATCCTCGCTTGTCAGCTTGACGCCCTTAAACTTATTTTTTTCAGTATAATTATTCATAACTCTTGTTAATGCTGTCTTAAATCCTATTAAGTGCGAGCCACCTTCATGAGTATTTATAGTATTAGCAAAAGAAAAAACATTCTCTTGGTAGCTGTCGTTATACTGCAAGGCGTATTCAAACTGAATGTTATTCTTTGCTTTGTTTGAGTAGATTACAGGATGCAATGGGTTTTTATTCTTGTTCAAGTATTCAACAAAAGAGATTATGCCTCCTTCATAATGGAACTCATTCTTTTTGTCGGCAATTTCATCTAATATTATTATTTTAATGCCTTTATTCAGAAATGCAAGCTCCCTTAATCTGCTTGAGAGAATGTCAAAACTAAACTCAGTTGTTGAGAATATTTGTTCGTCAGGCAAAAATGTTACTGTAGTGCCTGTATCCTTTACGTCTACACTGCCTATTACTGTTAATCCTGTAACAGGCTTCCCATATTGGTATTTTTGCTGGTGTATTTTTCCGTTTCTTTTGACTTCAACGATTAACTCTTTTGACAAAGCATTTGTAACAGAAATTCCTACACCATGCAATCCGCCGCTGACTTTGTAAACTTTCTTATCGAATTTTCCTCCTGCATGCAATTTTGTCAGAACAACCTCAACAGCAGATCTATTTAGCTTTGGATGTGTGTCAACAGGAATGCCCCTTCCATTGTCGCTTACTGTAATAAAGCCGTTCTTGTGGATCACAACAGAAATTTTTGTGCAGAATCCTGCTAAGGCCTCGTCAATTGAGTTGTCAACTGCTTCATAAACAAGATGATGCAGCCCTTTTATATCAGTTGAGCCAATGTACATTGCTGGCCTTTTCCTTACAGCACTTAAGCCACCTAAAATCTGGATGTCTTTAGCATCATAGCTAGGGCTAGGCTCGACTTGACTTGCGTTTTGCTGGACATCTTGTGCTTGCTCCATTTTAAGCTTGCTAAAGGTTAAATATTTTATTATATAATACTAGTTTTGCCTCTATTTTTTTGTTAAATTGAAAAAATGCTAAATGCAAATTTATCGTCGACAAAAAAGCTTCCAAACTGATTATTTTAGAGTGTATTACTATATATAAAACTTTCGGCTCTTATAAGCTTTGTGTAAAAACTCGCTTTGCTCACTCGCATTCGCCTAATTTCCTTTGGCTGTTAAGATTTTTCCCATATAATGCTCACAAATCTGCTCTTATACTAGCTTTATAAGGCTTAAAAAAGCAGAATTTACAGTTTTTAAGGCTAGTATGATGTCATAGCACTCTATCAAGATAAGAGTATCTTTCAACATCCTTAGCGTCTTCCATGAGCCTCTCGCAGTCTCTGCATATATATGGGTCTGCTGTTCCGCTCTTCATTATAAAAGTGCCGCAATTTATACAGATTAGTCTTGCCATTTTCTCGCTTTCCTATGATGCTTCCTCATAGCCGCTCATAAACGCTTCTTCAATAGGGGTTAACTCGTCATCTTCTATTAAGGCTTCACGCACATAAGTTGAATAAAAGTCAGTATCATCTTTTGTGTTATCTTCTTCATAGTACAATCTATACTTAAACATTTTAGGCATTCAAACCACCTCTTTAAATTAACAATAGTTAAGCTGATATAAATAATTAACCCATATACCATATATAATATATATACACTAGTTCAATCTATATGCAGTAATATACTATCCCATATCTATAATTGATAATAATAATACTTATATATAATCAAAAATCACATTTATTTCTGTGATTTTTGATAAATAGGGGTGGTAAAGATTGATGTCAGAAAATTAATAAGCTTTGGCAAGGGTTCTTATATAATCTCAATGCCCAAAAGCTGGGTTGAGAAGAACAGCTTAAAAAAAGGCGACTTAATTGCTGTGAATGATGGTGGAAGCGAGCTAGTCCTTAGCGCAAACAACCAAGAAAAGATTACTGATTCAAGAGAAATAACTATTGATACAAAAAGCAAATATCTGGATTTCCTAAAGGCAGAAATAGTTTCATCTTACTTAAACTGCTATGACACAATAAACATACTGTTTGACTCCAGCTATAAAGATGTGCCTAAAATAAAGGATATTCTTAGGAATCTCTCTGGACTCGAGATAATGGAGCAGACTTCCACAAGGATTGTAGCAAAAAACCTTATCAATATAAATGAAATTTCAATAAAGAACATAATAAGAAGGATGGATACAATAGCAAGGGCAATGATGGAAGACGCAATCTTATGCTGCAGGGGACAATGCAGCTATGAAAATATACATCACCGAGATGCTGATATGAATCGGCTTTATTTTCTAGGATATCGGGTAATAAAGAATGCTATGAAAAATCCGCGAATAGCAAAATCGCTTGGCATTGAGACATGGCAGCTGCATAGCGACACACTTATACTCATACGGCTTGAGAAGATTGCTGACAGGCAAAAAAGGATTGCGCGATATCTGATTAATGCCAATTTAAAGAGAGAGCTAATGGAAGAGCTTGATAGTGTCCATACCAACATTAGCGAGGCTTATAAAGAAGTGATGAAATCATATTACATTCATGATAAGAATCTAGCATTCAAAATAGAGGTCACGAATAAAGAAAGGGCAGAATCATGCAATAAACTGCTGGAGAAATGTACTTTGGTCAAAAAAGGCAGGGAAAATGATAATATGCAAAACAATGTTGCATTTGCGCAAATAATTGAAAACTTAAAAGCTACTGCAACAGAAATAAAAAACATAGCAAGGACAGTGTTGTGTTATGAGTAACAGTGAGTCAGTATCCTTCAAAAATAATTTTTTTAGAATGTAAATGATAGTGTGGTTCAAGAACAGTTACTGTTTTATTGCTTTTTCTGGTTTCCCCAACAATGTCAGCATCTTTAGCAATTTGTAAAATATCATTAGCATCCTCTTTTTTACAAATCGCAAAAAATCCCATGCCCATATTGAAGGTTTTATACATCTGCTCGTCGCTAAAGCCCGATTCTTTCTGCATCAGCTTGAAAATAGGCTGCGGCTCTAAAGGGTAGTTAATTCTGAATTCCAATTTCTCATTTACTCTATTGAAATTCTTTAATCCATAGCCCGTATTATTTATTCCCACTACATCAAAATTTTTTGAAATTTTTGCCATTATACCAATGTAAATTTTTGTTGATTCCAACAAAAATTTACCAATTGTTGAGCCTTCAAACTTATCGTCTAAAGAGAATCTGCCTTTGTACCTTTTTTTGAATTCTGGCCTTGTTTCAAAATCCCCATTAAGCAGGCTCAGCCTTAAATCAGTGTAGCCATTTGAGTGCGGGCCTGAGCTTCTCAAGGCAATTATTTTCTGGCCTGCCTTGACTTTCTGCATTTTAAGCTTCTCTTTTTCTATAAAGCCTATCATGCAGCCTGCAATGTCAAACCCGTAGCCGCTTGCTGAGCTTAAAAGCTCGTTAACAGAAGCTGTTTCGCCCTTTCCAAAATTTATTCTTATTGAATTTCTTAAAATATCTGATGCATTGCACTGCTCCAGCCCTTTAACAATGCCTTTTATTATCTCGCCAGTTATAGCTTCTTCCTGCACTTTGCTTTGGCATGCGAGATAATCCATAAAGAGAAATGGGCTTACTGCTCCTAAAGTAGCAAGGTCATTTGCATTCATTGCAACACAATCAATGCCTATTGTGTCAAACTTGTGCATCGCTTCTGCAATTATTATTTTAGTGCCAACGCCGTCAATAGCTGTCGCAATGTAATGCTTTGGAAAAACCTCTTTGCTCTCGTAAAGCTCTGCAAATAGGCCTTTGCTTTCAGCAATCATGCCCTTCTTTAAAGAAGAGGGTATCGCTTTTTTGATGGCCTCAACAGCTTTTGACTCAGCATCCTGATAGCTTGGCTTCATAAAAATACAAGAAAAATTGGTGTTTATAAAGCTTTTTCAAAAGTTTTAAATACCTTTAATCTTTCCCAAGTAACAACAAGGTTTGTTAATATGAGCGCAACACAGCAAAGCAGTACTGTTTTACATGTTACGCCAGGATTTTCTGTGAGTATAGACGACAAG
>Ga0209541_10015418_pt1 | contig 11412 bp, 15 predicted proteins | sample RifCSPlowO2_01_FD_184027 | JGI IMG/M metagenome (GOLD analysis project Ga0209541, IMG submission 184027) | Groundwater microbial communities from Rifle, Colorado - Rifle CSP2_plank lowO2_0.1 (SPAdes) (version 2) | ecosystem: Environmental > Aquatic > Deep subsurface > Groundwater | place...
AGCAAGTCTCACTCGTAGGCGGGACTCCTGTATTCGCCGAAACGCTGTGTTTAGACAGTAAGTGCATTGAGAAAAAAATATCAGCCAAGACAAAAGCCATAATAGTGAACTCCCCCAACAATCCTACCGGCGCCGTTTACGGCGAGAATGCGCTCAAATCAACGGCAGACCTTGCGCGAGACGCCGGCACTTTTATCATTTCGGACGAAATTTACGAGAAGCTCATTTACGGAAAGAAGCACCACAGCATAGCCGAATACGCCAAAGAAAATACTATAGTCGTCAACGGCGTCTCAAAGGCGTACGCCATGACGGGATGGCGCATAGGATACGCCGCGGGCCCCGCAAACGTCATGAAAGTGGCATCAGCCGTCCAGAGCCACACCACAGGCAGCGCGAATTCCATCGCCCAGAAAGCGGCGATAGAAGCTTTGACCGGGGACCAGACGTCCGTGGAAGTCATGTGCGCAGAGTTTGAGCAACGCCGGAATTTCGTCGTGAAGCGTTTGCAAGAAATCGGGATGAGTTGCATAAAGCCGGAGGGCGCTTTTTACGTTTTCTTGGAAGTGCCGCGAGGCATGACTTCATCGCGCTTTTCCGAGTTTCTTTTGGAAAAAGCCGGCGTAGCCGTCGTGCCTGGAGATGAGTTCGGCTCGGACAGGCACGTGAGAATTTCCTATGCTTCTTCCATTGAGAGCTTGAAGAAAGCTATGGACAACCTTGGCAATGCGCTGAAAAACCTGCATGGTAGCTAGTCGTTTCATTTTTATATATCTTCAGGCACATATAAGATTAGAAAAATTCAGAGAGGTGGAAAAAGTGTGCGATTCGTGCGGATGCAAAGGCAACAAGAAAAAGAAGAAGTAAGTGAATTTGAAAATTTATTTCCGTGTCAACTTTAATCCTATTTATTTATAGTTTGGCGTGTATAATTATTAATAAACAAGTCCAACGGAGGTAAAAACGATGTGCCAGTGCGTTTGCGGTAACGCAAAAAAAACTAAGAAGAAGTAAGTTCTGCTTTTCTTGTTTTTATTATTACGAAAAAAGTCTTAGCATTTCTTCTGCATGACCTTTTAACATTAGTTTAGTTGCCTGTGAGATTTTACCGTCAGGGTCATCGTCTCTCCAATCTCTGCGGATGCCAAAAGCCTGTTCGCTTTCGGACCGTATGATTATACACATAAATCATAATGAAATTTTTCCAGCATCTTTTTATGCGTGATTCGCGCCGCGGATTTTGAAGAGTTTTTCCGCATTTTTCGCGCACGTTTCCATTACTTCCTGCTCCGTCGTGCCCTTTATTTCCGCGATGACCCGCGCTCCAACGCGTATATTTGTCGGCTCGCCTATAAGTTTGCCGTGCGTCTCTTTCCCGCCAAACCACGGGCTGTCCGTCTCAAGCATAAGCTGCTCCAGCGGCACGTCCCTTGCCACGTTCTGGTGTTTCTTCGAGCGTTTCGACACAGGGCCTACTGAAACAAGCCAGCCGTTGTCCTTTATCGCCGCGGCAAAGCTTGAATCTCCCCACATATGAAGCTGCACGCGCTCCGCTCCGTTCTTCGTCAGTATTTTAATCGCGTCCTCGTGCGCCTCGCGCGTGTGCACGATAAGAACTTTGTCCAGCTCCTTTGCCAATTCTATGCATTTTACAAAAAGCTCTTTCTGCCTCTCTCTCCAGTACGTCTCTTTTATCCAGAAATAATCCAGCCCCTGCTCACCCACACCAACTATATCCCGCTCATGCCTGCGTATCCACGAGAATGCCTTTTCCACCGTTTTGGTGTCCAATTCTTTCACGTATTCCGGATGCACGCCGGCTCCCATGAACACGAAACCGTTATGTTTTTTCGACAATGCCAAGCATTTTTCATAGTCGTTCGGGTGCGTCGCGACGCTCACGACGCCGCGCAACGTCGCTCGGCATCGCGCCACAACATCGTCCACATTTTTCATCAGTTCGAGATGGCAATGAGTATCTATCATACCCATGATATATGCGCAAAGGGTTAAATTCGCTTTAAATTTTTTCGCGCATTCTTCCATGACGGTAACTACCGTGACATACGCGGGCAAGTTCACGATGTTTTCAAAAGCCTGAATGGCGAAAACGAATACTCAAGAATTGTGGGGCGGATATATGAATAACCTACTGCAAGAGCATCCTAAACAACAAAGATATGGTCTTCTCACTCCGCGACGCAAATATTACCAGGTTATTTCTTCTTCTCTATCAGAATGGCGTTCATCGTGCCGTCCTGCCCGGGACGACTGGTGATTTTTGCCAGACCCGCGTCCGTCTCGATTATACTGCCCTTGGCGAGTATGTTTCGCCTTGCGAACTGCATGTTTGCTGCGTTGTCCTTGACTGTTATTATTTTTGCCTTCATCGCTTTTCCGTCGCTTACAACGTTGACCGTATCCGCAACCATTATCATTCTTTTCTGGTTGCCGCCTCTTGTCCTTATAGCCTTTGCGTTCGGCTTGCCTATTGTAGCGGGGAAAAAGTCGCGTCCGGCTTCCATTCGCCTTTTCTTCCTGTGTGCGTAAATGAGCTTGCCTGTCGGCCCGCGCTTGGAGCGCTTCTTCCACTGCGTCATAACTTTGCTTTCCCAAATCAACTATTTAAATCTATCCGCAAATACAGAAGTATTCCAGATTTTGGAGGTTTTGTGAAATGGAGAGGCCAATAGACGTTTTGAACAACGCGAAAGGAAAGAGAGTGCTGATAAGGCTCAAGAACGGAATGGAAATATCCGGGCTTTTGCAGGCAATGGATTTGCATCTGAACATGTGGATAGAGAATTCTGACCAGACACTGAATGAAAAGACGACAAAGCTTGGCACTGTTCTCGTCCGCGGCGACAACATTCTTTATGTGTCCCCTGAAAAAGGAGACTAAAACGAATAGGAATTCGCCAATGACAATAATATGTGATACGACTTGTGAACGAAGTGAGTGAGGGGCATGAGTATACTTATGGATAATATGGCATCGACTTGCGGAGCAGGGGGATTATGACTAAGGGAACACCCAGCTTCGGCAAGCATCAGACGATTTCCCACATAAACTGCCGGAGGTGCGGCCGTCACAGTTACCACATTAAAAAACAGTCATGTTCTGCGTGCGGCTTTCCCCGTTCCAAGATTCGTCAGGAATCGTGGCGAAGAAAACTGACGAACAGAAGCGCGCGCAAATCCGTCAAGATTCTGCACATGAAGCAGAAGACTGCGTATCGGGGCAAGTAGTTTTTTCTTTATTGTATTCTAAAACTTTTCGTTCCATTCTCTCGTATGGAATGGGCAGGTTATCTTGCTCTGGCGTTCGTTTCTTACAGCGCACAGGGGCTCCTGTTCAAGTATGCCGCGCATCACGGATGCGACAAATACCTCACGACATTCTACGTCATGCTTGTGGTATTCTGTTTATCCGCCGTTATATCGCTCATCTTGGGCGTAGGCGCCGTAACGTCTACGGGCGTCTTGGCAGCAGCGATAAGCGGCTCAACTTACGCGCTCTATAATATTTTCAGAGTTGGCGCGCTTCTGGAAATGCCGGCAAGCATCGTTTACCCGCTCCTGAGGCTTTACAACGCGCCTCTTCTTTTCCTGCTGGTGGCGTTCACTGGCGAAACCATGACGGCGTATAATGCCGCGGGCGTCCTGCTTGCGCTGGCGTCCGTCTATCTCTTGAGCAACGGTGAAGAGAAATGAATGCAGGAAAGAAGTATCTGGCGATGGCGTTTGTCACGATAGTGATATCCTCATTCTTTCTGAAGGAAGGCGCGATGAACGCCGAGCCTCTTATGTTCGCTACGATTGCCTACGGCATCGGCACGGTTGTGGCGTATCTGGCGCATCGCAGGGATATCCGTTCTGTGGATGAAAAACATCGTGGTAATTCGCTAAAGTTCGGTACGGTTATAGGCGTAGCCAACTTCTTCGGCGTTTACCTGATATTGAAGGCGCTGGAAACGGGTCCGGGCACCGTGATATTCCCCGTTCTCAGCCTGAGCCTTGCCGTGATAGCGCTGGTGTCAATAGCGGCATTCAAGGAGAGACTCAACGCAAAAGGAAAATTGGGTTTGATGCTTGCTTTGCTTTCCGTGCTGCTATTACAATAAAAGGTTATTAAAGATTTTTGCGCATTCTTATGGAGAAGGGCTCGTAGCTCAGTCTGGTTAGAGCGCCTGCCTCTTAATCCGGAAAGCTCCGTCGCTTTTCCGGAAAAGTCAGCAGGATGCCGCGAGTTCAAATCTCGTCGGGCCCATATTTTATTCCTAACGTGAAGAACCAATATCGCGCAACAGTCATCTCGCGCCGAGTATATATGGGATGCGATGCGCGAAGTGCAGGACATATCAGTATCGCACAACAGTCATCTCGCGCCCCACGATATTCATTTGGCGTGCGCCAGTATCAATGCCCGTCCATTTTCCGTCGGGAGCGCGCGAATATCGCAGGAATGCCACAGCAGTATTAGACTGCCTTCCGCAACCTAATTGCTCTCTGCCTGCATAAGGCAGTTTATAATTCCCGGAAATGCCGGCAATTCTGCCGCCGCCGTTATAATGGAACCTGACTGCAGGAGGAAACGCCAGAACGCCGTGTTCCAGTTCTTCCAGCGGCACGGCACTTGATACAAGTTTGTCATAGAAGTCCCTGGGCACAGGCGTAGTAGTAAGCGCCCACCGTATGCTATCGTCAAGCACGGAAAGAACCCCACCCCTGAAAACGCTCCCTATACCGTTGTTTCTGGCGTCTTCATCAAGCGTGGTTATTTGAAGGAGCAGGGCAGTGTCTCCCTTCATTTCTCCGAAACCCGTCCACGTCTCGCCTGAAGTTATATGACAGTACGTGGGATGTTTCTCTGTCAGTCTATGAGGTTCGCCCTTCACATCGGCTACGCCGGTTTGCAAAACAATAAGCGGGCTTCCAAGTTGCCTGTCCAATACTTCCCTGCCGACATAAACTCTGTTACCTGCTCCATCCACCATACGGTTCATTTCACTGTTATCTTTCGGACCGAACGCTCCCCACTCATCTCGTAGCCCGCACTCTATAGTGGCAAGAGCACGACGCTCGTCTCTCATATTATAAAGCGTGTCTATCGCCATCGTCCTTTGCGCCGTAACTGTCATCTTATCTTTTCCCCATTCTTTATTTTCTTTAGAGTGACGAGCAGCGACGCCTCGCTTCCAGCAGCAAGAAGCATTCCCTGCGATTCAACGCCCCGTATCTTCGCCGGCTCAAGATTGGCGGCGATTATCACCTGTTTTCCTTTCAGCTCTTCGGGCGTGTAGAAACCTTTTATTCCGGCAACTATCTGCCTCTTCTCGCTGCCAAGATTCACCGTCAGAATGTAAAGCTTCTGCGCGTCCGGATGCTCCTTAACGTCTTCCACTGTAGCTGTGCGCAAATCCAGCTTCTGAAACTCTTTCAGCGGTATCATCCCGTTTTTCGCCTCTATCGTATCCTTATTATCCGCGGGCATTGATTTAACCTTGCCGCCGTCTTCTATGGGAATGAAAAGCTTTAGAGGTTCTACGCTATTTCCGGAAACAAACGTGCCTATGGTTTTCACGTCGCGTTTTGCGCCCAGCGATTTTAATGCCTTTTCGGAGGCGAACGGGATGAAAGGCCATAACAATATTGATATGTCCCGCATCTTGTTCGCGGCGAAGTGCAATGCGTCAGCAGAGCCTTTCGGATTCTCCCACGGCTTCGCCTGCTGGAAGTAGCGGTTAAGTTCCGTGCACAACGACATTATTTTGTCCAGCACCTCGTTTAGTTTGCGCTCTTCCATCAGTTTCTTCGCTTCTTCCGTGCGCACGGAAAAAATTTTATCAACGCCTTTTTCTTCGTTGCCGAGCTTTCCCGGAGGCACTTTGCCATTGAAATTCGCGCCGATGAACGACGTTATCCTGTAAAGCAAATTGGAATAGTTAGAAGCCAACTCGCTGTTGCTTCGCTGGATTAACGCCCGCTCGGAAAAATCACCGTCTTCAAACGGCGAAATTTCACGAAGCATGAAGAAACGCAACGCGTCTGCGCCATACTTGTTTATGAGTAGCGTCGGGTCAACGACGTTGCCCAACGACTTGGACATTTTCTGCCCGTTAACGGTAATGTAACCGTGGACGAAAAGGCTTTTCGGCAACTTCAGCCCGGCTGATAATAATATAGCTGGCCAATAGACGGCATGGAAGCGCATTATTCCCTTGCCGATGACGTGGCAGTCGGCCGGCCACCATTTTTTGTAGCTTTTTGCATCCCTGTCAAAGCCCACGGCCGTCTGGTAAATGTTGAGCGCGTCAAACCAAACGTACATTATCTGCCCGCCGTCTGAAGGCACGGGAACGCCCCATCCCTTTGCGCGGGCGCGGGAACGCGATATTGAGAAATCTTCCAAGCCGCTCTTGATGAAAGAAAGAACTTCATTCTTGCGCGATTTCGGCACGATTTTAAGCCCGTCTGATTCTATGAGCTTTTCCAATTTTTTCGCGTAACGTGATAGTCTAAAAAAATAATTCTCCTCTTCCACCACGTCCGGCTTCTTCAGGTGCTCCGGGCAGAGCCCGTTGCTCAGTTCGCTCTCCGCGTAGAATGCCTCGCATCCCACGCAGTAAAGCCCTTTATACTTTTTCCTGTATATGTCTCCCGCTTTATCGCACAGTTTCCAGAGCTTCTGCGCGCTTTTGGCGTGGTAATGAAGCGATGAACGCACAAAAGCGGAATAAGAAAGCCCCATAGAATCCATGAGCTCCTTGAATTTTGCCGCGTTCCTTTCGCAAAGTTCACCCGGTGTTATACCTTCTTTTTCAGCCGCCTGCACGTTCTTAAGGCTGTTTTCATCCGAGCCTGTCGCCAGAAATACATCGTCACCTGACAGCTTGTGCCATCGCGCTATCGCGTCTGTCTGCACGAATTCAAGCGCATGCCCGATGTGCGGAGCTGCGTTTACGTAAGGTATTGCGGTGGTTATGTAGAACTTGTTCTTCGCTGGCATGAACTTATTTATAATTCAACGATTTAATAGTTTGACTTTCGCTTATTGAATCAAGAACTTCTTGATGAGCTTTCTGGCTTTTTCTTTCCGTTGCTGGTGCTCGCGCAAAAAGCGTTCCACCCTGTCCGTTAGCAGCTTCTTTATTTCTCCGCTTGTCATAGCGCCGCTCCTGAAAGCTTTCTCTATTTCGCCGAGTTTCGCGTCGTCCTCTTCAAACATAAACTTGAGATACTGGAACGCCACATCTTTCTCCGTGTCGCCGCCTTTCGCGCGATGCTCCTCCAGCGACGCGCCGCCCCCGGAAAAGGCGCGCATGATTTTCTTTCTCGCTACTGCCGGCTCATCGTTAAGATATATGCACGTCTCCGGCTTGCTACCGCTCATTTTTCCGCCCTGCAGGCCTGGCATGAATTTATGATACGTGGACGAGGGCTTGACAAAGCCTTCTTTTTCGGCTACGTCTCTGACTAAACGAAGATAAGGGTCCTGATCCAGACCAACTGGCACAACCGTAGGCTTTGGCCCGCCGTATTCGCGCAGTTGCGGAAAGAGTATGTGCGCCGACTGCATGACAGTGTAGAATATCTGCCCAACGTTCGTGTCATTAGTGAAGCCGAATATCGCCTTTATCGTGGAAAAAGTAGCACGGCGCGACAACTTAACCGCCAACTCGTATGCTTTCGGCGTGCGCGTGGAAACAAATATTTTAGTCTTTTCCGGCTCAAAGCCGACGGCTATTATGCTGGGTATGACCTCCTTGTATGCAAAGTCTGTCGTCTTGTCCAAATCATCACTCTTCTTGAAAACGTACGTCTCGTCGTTGGAAATAGGCAGATAAAAAGTCCCGCCCAACTTCTGGAAGAACAAAGCCTGCTTCAAAAAGAAAAGATTGCCGAGATGAAGCTCGCCGGACGGGTTAAAGCCCGTGAGCACGGCAAAAGGCTTTTTGTTTTTTGCTGATTCAAGTATCGCGCCCAAGTCACGGTGTGCAAAGATTATACCGCGCCTAAACATCATGCTCGGATTCGGCACTTTGCCTGCCACCGTGTCTATTGGCTCGACGCCGAATTCACGCATGAGCTTTTGGTAATCTATCTCGTCTTCAACGCCGCTCACTGTCATTTTTGCCATTATCATCCTTTCTCCTTGTCTGGTTAAATGCTTTACCGCGGCTTTTTAGCGTGCATCTCGTTAAAAACCGAATCAAGCAGCACGCTCATGCTGTCTATAATGGTGCCATTCTTTGTGTTCAGCAAAAGTTGCAAATCTGTGCAGCCCATGACGACCGATTCCGCGCCACGATTCGTCATGTCGTTGATTATGCCGTTCAGTATTTTTACGTCCGTGCCTACGGTTTCATTCCTTACCGCCCTGTATATGATGCCGGATATGCACGTCTGCTGTGCCGTGGTGGGCAATATCGTGCGGACGCCGACGGCGCGGAGAGGGCTGGAATAAAGCTCGCTCTCCAGAGTATTTGCCGTAGAAAGCACGCCTACCTTTCTCAACCCTGCATTTTTTATGAAACCGATGGTTTCTTCTATTATGCTCAAAACGGGGGCGGGAGATACTTCCCGCAAGTGTTCTATGAAAACGTGGATTGTATTGCAAGGTATTGCTATGAAATCTGCTCCGGAATTGTTCAGCCGCGTAATGCTGTTAATCAGATAGGGCAACATGGCGCGCTCGCTATACGAATTTAACACTACTTCTTTCTCCAACGCAAAAGGGAACGAAACGCTGTCTATGATTACCGGCGGATACGAGTCGCATTTCTGCCTGCACTTTTTTACTAAAGCCTCATAAAACTTTGCCGTAGTCGCCGGACCCAATCCTCCTATTATGCCTGCAGTTCTCATTCTCTGCCGCCTCTTTCTCCATACGGCATTTCAAACACAGCGCACTGCCCGGAACATTCCTCATATTGCGAAAAGCCCGGATGTCCGCACTCCACGGATTTAGGTTCGTCGTATCCATGGTCGTATATGTCCCGTGTTATCCGCACGAACGGGCATCGTATGTATCTCGGCACGTCCCTTTGTCTCCTCTTTTCCGGGCAGTAAGGCGCAATTATTACGGGCATGAATCGATGCCTGCCTTCCTGTTGTATCATCATCTGCTTCGGCTCTTGCATTAACTCCCTGTATGATGCCGTTCCACCACAGTCATCAGAGCCAATCCACATTTTACCCACCAAACCCAAGACTGCGGTCCGGATATTGCCTCAAGAATTGCAAGGAATATTTTTCTCCTAGCGCACCAAGAAGCCTGGAAACTGCCACTCCCGCATCATTCACAATAATCGGATATATTCCAATACTGCCAATTTCATCGGGCGCATACGCGCTTCGCACGCGCAGAATTTCCTTTTCCGCTCTTACGAGCGCATACTCAAACTGCATCGTAATCCCTCGTAAAATAAACCCTCGTTCGTCGGTCGGAGAAAGGCGTGGCTGACGCAAGAAGTTTTCGTTCAACGAGCCTTTTCGTCGCGTATTTTACGGAACGCGACGAAAGCCCTGTCTGCTTTATTATATCATTCTGGCAGACGCCAAAGAGAGAACATGGACACGGCTAACAAGACTCTTTCTTCAGAACGTCCAAAGATGTCCACCCATATCCATCAACTCTTTCTTACAACAAAGAATATTTAAGCCGCACCGTAGGTGCAAAACCCGATAAAAAGTTTTGAAGACGACGATAAAGATGGAAAACGTTCATGAGTTTGATAAAATACGAAAAGAAGCAGAACTTGCTATATCGCAGCACGATGCGGCGCATGAGTTTTCCCATTCGTTGCGCGTCATGAATCTTGCTATGCATATAGGAAAGAAAGAATGCGCTGATTTGAACGTTCTTATCCCTGCCGCGCTTCTCCACGATGTCGCGCCGCAGGACAAGAGCAGTTTGGAAAAGAGGAAAAGCTCCGCCGATGCGAGCGCGGATATGGCGCGAATCATATTGAGGAAAAACGACGTTGCTGACGAAACCGCGAAAAAAATACTTTATGCCATCCGCTCTCACAGTTTTTCCAAAGGAATCGTGCCGGAAACGCTCGAAGCGAAAGTTCTTCAGGACGCTGACCGCCTTGACGCAATAGGTGCTATAGGATTAGCAAGGCTGTTCGTCATATGTGGCACGTGGAAGGGGCACAGGCTGTATTGCCTAGAAGAGCCGTTCGCGCAAAGTCGTGCCTTGGACGAAGGCAAATACTCGCTTGACCACTATTTCACGAAACTGTCAAAACTGAAGATGAACACCCGCGCCGGCGAGGAGCTGGCTGCGCCACGACGGGAATTCATGCGCTCATTCGTCGAGCAGTTGAGAAAGGAGATATAACAGATTCGCTCTCCATTCACACCGTTATCTTCATCAAATCCGTCGCGAGTATTGCGCCCTTGCTTTTCGCATAGTCTTCCAGTTCTTTTAAGGATTGGTATCGCCTGCTTATGTGCGTGAGCGCCAGCTGCTTCACGTTCGCTTCTTTTGCGAGGCGCGCTGCCTCGTCGGCGCGGGTGTGCTTATAGCCCGTCATGTCCTCCACGTCCTCAAAGAACGTGCTGTCGTGTATGAGCAAATCCGCATTCTTCGCCATCTTTGCGATATTGCGGTTCGGCATGGTGTCGCCCGTGTAAACTATTTTCTTGCCAGAAATTATCTTGGCGATATCCTCAAGCGTTATCTTTTTGCCTTTGAACAGCGCTTCGCCGTCTTTCTTTATCTTCCCGAAAATCGGTCCCTTGTCCGGCAGACCCATAGCTTTCGCCCGCTCCTTGTCAATGTTGACTCGGTCTTTTTCAACAAGCGCATAAGCTACGGCCGGAATGCCGTGCTTCATTGGTATGCTCTGTATCACGAACTCTTCGCCCTCCATCAGCGTTTCCGTTTCGTTTCCTTCAAACGACGCGTCCACCGGTATCAGCCCGAAGTCTTTCGTGCTATAACCTAACGCTTCAAGCAACGGCACGAACTTGCTCGCCTCCGGACCGTAAATTCGCAGCGGCTCCCGCCTGCCTTCAAGGTTCATCGTTTCCAGCAACCCGAGAAGTCCGGCAAAATGGTCCGCATGCCAGTGGCTTATGAATATGTGGTCTATGTCCATGAAGTTTATTCCAGCGAGCAACAGTTGCCGTTGCGTGCCTTCCCCGCAGTCAAAAAGGCAGGAAAATTCCTCCTGGCTTTTATACTTCACGTGCAGCGCCGCATGGTTGCGGTATTTGGTCGGCACGCCGGCCGTGGTGCCTAAAAATGTCACTTCTATCTGTGTCATAAAGAAAAATGGAAGGCAAAGGTTAAAAATCCACTGATTAAAAACGAAGCGCATCGAATTCCAGAGAATTCGATGTCTAAAAGTTCCGCCCGCTTGGCTGTTTGCAGTTGACAGATATCACTTCGACGCTTTT
>Ga0209541_10015419_pt1 | contig 11412 bp, 11 predicted proteins | sample RifCSPlowO2_01_FD_184027 | JGI IMG/M metagenome (GOLD analysis project Ga0209541, IMG submission 184027) | Groundwater microbial communities from Rifle, Colorado - Rifle CSP2_plank lowO2_0.1 (SPAdes) (version 2) | ecosystem: Environmental > Aquatic > Deep subsurface > Groundwater | place...
GATTGCTATCAATTACCCCGCCATTATTATACCGCTCTTTTAATTCTTGGTAAAGAGCGACATATGGGGTTGTGGATAACCATTTGGAGTCAATCCTAAAAATTTCAGCTTCGTTGGGAAATTTTAATACCAAAGCCAATAACCTTTCCGTCAATAATATCAAGCGGGTTTTTTCCAACTTTTTTTCTTGAACAATGGCAATTTTTTCATCATTTGAATTTGGAATTTTAAATTTAGAATTTGAAATTTTACTTATCCGCGCCAGATCCTCACGCAAAACCGACACTTCCACATTTATTCGGCTCGCCAACTCGCGCAACCAATGGTCTTGTTCCACCGCGTAAGGAATCAGAGCGATTCGCGCCAGGAGCTCATCGGCTACCATTTGTTTTTGTTTGGGGTCAGACATTTCCTTATTGGCAAAACTCTTATCAAAATACCACGGCATAATTCCTTTGGCCTGCGCCACCGCTTCAAACCAGGCCGACTTATTTTTTTTGCAAACCTCATCCGGGTCATTGCCCAGGCCGGTCGGTATACTGATTACCTTTACATTCATCCCCTCTTTTATGGCTATATCTACCCCGCGTTTGGCGGCGGCCAGTCCCGCCGCGTCCGCGTCATAGGCGATATTCAAATTATTGGAATACCGTTTGAGTAATCTTACCTGCGCTTCGGTCAAGGCCGTGCCACTGGTGGCAACCACATTTTTCATTCCCGCCTGGTGGCAAGCGATCACATCCATTTGCCCTTCCACCATCACAATCAAGTCCTTTGCCTTTATCTCTGGTTTGGCATAGTTGAGTCCAAAAACCACGCGCGATTTGTCATATACAATCGTCTGTGGTGTATTCACATATTTACCCCCGGACTTCTCGGTTTCCACCAATACCCGGCCGGTAAAACCAACCACCGCGCCATAGGTATCGCTGATGGGGAACATTATCCGCCCGCGAAATCTATCATAAAATCCTTTTTGCGTCTGGATATCGGCGCCAGCTTTTTTTATGGTTAGACCGACCGCCACCAAGTCGTCAATACTATGGCCCTTTTTTAATAAATACTGGGTCAATAAATCCCACTGCTCCGGCCCAAAGCCGATTTGCCAATTCTCAATTGTATTATCGCTCAAACCGCGCTCGCGCAAATACTCGCGGGCCAGCCGGGCCGCGTCCATTTTCAGCAAAAAATTATGGAAAAACCGCGCCGCTTCAGTATTGATATCTTTTATCCGGTTTTTTTGACTGGTATTTATTTCACTAATCTTATAATCCAACCGCACGCCAGCTTTTTCCGCCAAAAATTTCAAGGCCTCCACAAACTCCATCCCCTCTATCTCTTGCAAAAAAGTAAAAATATCCCCGCCCTTATTGCAGCCAAAACAATGCCAACTCTGCCGCTCGCGATTGACCATAAAAGAGGGTGTTTTCTCTTGATGGAAAGGACAGCAGGCCTTATAATTTATTCCGGCTCTTTTGAGCGGAACATATTCGGAAATAAAATCCACTATATCCAGCTTATCCTTAATAAGTTGAGTATCAGCCATAATAATAAACATGAAACATAAAACATAAAACATGAAGCGTAATGTTTCATGCTATTACTTTATGTCAAAAAAAGAGAAAAAGCAAGGCCAAAAAAAATAGCTCCGCCTTGCCAATCAAGCGGAGCTTTTACTTCCTCTTCCGAGACGAAACCGAAGCGCGGTTCCGGTGATTTTGCTTTTCAAAAAAATATTTATTATCATACTTTTTGAAAAAAAATTTTACGACCGAAAGCAGTAAACAGCCCAAGAGCCAAAGAACGACAATTGCGCCATACACCAAATACTTGAGCCAAAGAATTAAATTATGCTTCTGGCCCACTTTGTCCTCCTTCGGGTAAAACTACGGATAGATAAACCGTACTTTTTCTATTAAAGCTTATTTTTGAAAATTAGTCAATGGGTCTGATCTCTTCTTCCTAAAGTCAAAAATCCGAAATCCTCGATTTTAGAAGCAACTAACGGTGGAAGTCGCCCAACCGGCCGCCGCCATGGCTACGGTAGGACAAGCGGCGCCGACGCAGGGCCAGTAATAGACTTCGTTATCGGTATCGCCGCTTTGGGAATAAGCTCTAAAACACAATGCTCCAAAACTAACAGTTGAAGTAGCGGTGGCGCCGGAACCAACTGATAACTGCGCTGGCGCGGTTGAACTGGCCACGCCTAAATTGCCACCACTGTATATCTGGCCGGTCGTGGAAACAGTATTGGCAAAAACCGTGCTGGAAGCGTAAACATTCTTCCACGCTTTGCCAAAACTGCCTAAATTAGATTGGTTATTGATATAGGGTTCAATCATCGTGCTGGAGACATAGCGTAAAAAGGCGGTGCTGGTAACATAAAGATTTTTCCAAGCAAAATCACTATTGTTACCCAAGTTATAAAAATTATTCACGCCGGGCAAAACATTACCATTTGTACTAACATCACCGTCACTGGCAATAGTTAGCCTTTCCGAGCCGCCGGTGATAAGGGCTAATGCCCCTCCGCTTCCGCCAATTCCAGCGGTAAGGTCATTTCTATCAGGTATTAAAGTCGGATTATCCGTGGTCGCGGCTTCGTTTTGTAAACTTGGACCGCTACCATCCTCGGCATAAAAACTCGTAGCGTCAATATTGAACTTCGTTACAGCACCAATGGCAAAACCCATAAGTTGTCCTGCTTTAGCGTTAATTGCTGTGGCTCCGGCAGCATCTTGATACAACGCAAAATTTAAGACACTGGCATTATCCACGTGAGCAATCGCCAAGGCATCAGTTACGGGCGTCGGTACAAAAATCGCAGCGCGCCCAAATTTAAAATTTGTATCTGTATCCGGCGCCGCCTCTATCCCTTGGGTAGTGGACACGGAAGTTAGATAAACTGTGCTGGAAGCGTAAAAGTTTTTCCACGCATTGCCATAAGCGCCTAAGTCTGAAGTATTATTCGCCCAGGGGTTTATCATGGTAGAAGTGACTGAACCTAAATATGAGGTGCTGGAAACAAAAATATTTTTCCACGCTTGACCGAATTGGCCGAGTTGAGAAGTATTATTGGCCCAAGGCGTGATTTGGGTGGAGGTAACCGAACCCAAGTAAACCGTGCTGGAGGTGTAAATGCTCTTGTAAGCCAAACCGAAAGACCCTAAATCATAAGTATTGTTGGCGCTGGGGTCAAGGTCAGCCGCCAGGCGGGCGGTAACGGTTAATGTGTCGGCTGTCGCCGAGTCGCCGATTGTGGTATTACCATTTAAAGTTGTCGTGCCGGTGACGGTCACATTGGTGCCGATGCTGGTGGCACGGGCGATGATTGGAAAAAGTAAAAAGCTAAAAATTAAAAATCCAATAAAGTATATTATGGATTTCTTTTCTATTACCGATGTCGGGGGCATAAAATATATGTGCTTTAATAAATTAAATTGTTCTAATTATTCTAAATAATAAATCCCAATGGGCAAAACTCTAAATCCGAAACACGAAATCCGAAACAAATTATAAATTAGAATTAATTAAATTCGAAACTGTTTTAAGTTTGTGTTTTTGAACATTTGGATTTGTTTAGAATTTAGATATTAGGATTTCGGATTTTTGGAATAAGGAGATCCTTCATTCCGACTTGAGCGGAATTCAGGATGACGAAATTTAATCGTCATTCCGAGCTTGCCGAGGAATCTCTTTAATTACTTATTACTCATTAATTATACCACAAGAGAGAGAGACAGAGAAAGAGAGAGAAAGAGAGTTATCCACAGGCGCATGAAAATAGTAACTCGTAATCCGTAACTCGTAATTACCAATTACTGATTACCAGTTACTAGTTACTATTTTTATATTTTACCGCCGCCGCGACAAACTCGGCAAACAAGGGGTGCGGACGCATCGGGCGGGATTTGAATTCCGGATGAAATTGCGTACCGATGAAAAAGATATGGTCTGACAGCTCCACGATTTCCACCAAATCACTCTCCGGATTTGTGCCGACGATTTTCAACCCGGCTTTTTCCATCAGCTCGGCATAATCATTGTTAAATTCATAACGATGGCGGTGGCGTTCGGAGATTTTCCTTTTGCCATAGGCCTTTTGCGCCAAGCTATCTTTTTTTAGGACGCAATCATACGCGCCCAGACGCATGGTGCCGCCATATCTGTTCTCGCGCACATTTTTGGCCTGACGCGGATTGATATATATGACCGGCTCTTTGGCGTCTGGTTCCATTTCCACGGTATTGGCGCGCGCTTTGCCCAGCACATGGCGCGCGAACTCCACGCAGGCCAATTGCATGCCGTAGCAGAGGCCGAGATAGGGCACTTTTCTTTTGCGGGCAAATTCAATCGCCTTGATTATTCCCTCTACGCCGCGCGTGCCAAAGCCGCCGGGGACGATAATCCCATCGTACTTTTCCAATTTTTTCAATGCGGTGGTTTTATTTTCAAATTCTTCAGAATCAATCCAGTCCAAAGTAAGCCGGACGCCATTGAAAACCGCCGCGTGCTTGAGGGCCTCTATCACCGAAACATAAGAGTCGGCCAAAGTAAAATCACCGGTGCCGAAGTATTTGCCCACCACCGCGATTTTTACTTTTTTATTATCACGGCGATTGTATTTTTGAAAAAACTCTTTCCATTCGGACATATCACTTTTTCTTGCCGGTATACCTAATATCTTCAAAAGTTTGCCGCCGATATCCTGTTGTTCCAATATCAGAGGGATTTGGTAAATAGAGGAAACATCCGGCGCGGAAATCACCTGCCCCTCTCCGACTCCGCAAAACACCGCCAATTTCTCGCGGCGCAGTTTGTCCAGACTTTTTTCTCCTCGCGCGATGATAATATCCGCGTTGATACCGATACTGTTAAGCGCGCGCGAAGCGTGTTGCGTCGGCTTGGTTTTCATCTCCCCCAAATGCGACGGAATCGGCAGATAACTCACCAGCACAAAGGCGACGCTACCCGGGTCTTTCAATTTCATCATGCGCGCGGCTTCCAAAAATAAAATATTCTCATACTCGCCGACCGTACCGCCAATTTCTATCAAAGTAATATCTGCCCGGCTGTTGGCGGCGGCGGTCTCAATCCGTCTGATTATCTCTTTGGGAATATCCGGCACGACTTGCACGCACTTTCCCTTGTACTTCATGGCGCGCTCGGCCTTGATTACGCTCAAATACACGCGGCCGGTCGTCATATAGTTGGTGGCTGACAAATCAACATTCAAAAACCGTTCATAATTGCCCATATCCTGGTCGGTCTCGTCGCCATCGTCGGTCACGAAGACCTCGCCATGCTCAATCGGGTTCATCGTGCCGGCGTCCACATTTATATATGGGTCGGCCTTGATAGCGGTAACGCCAAGTCCCTTTGATTTCAAAATCGCGCCGAGAGACGAGGTGGTCACGCCCTTGCCCACGCCGCTCAAGACCCCGCCCACGATAAAAATATATTTTCTCATACTACAAATAATATAATCCGAATCTACAAATTTTAATCCTAATTTACTAATATCCGAATCTGCGAATTATTCCAGATTATACCAGATCCGACCAAAAAAGAAAAATCTCCCGGGTTTGGGAGAGTTTATTCTGTGATAATTAAATATAATTCCGCTTCCAGCCCTTGACCCATTTCAATGGTAACGGTGTATTCACCCAATTCTTTTATCGGTTTTTCAAATACTACTTGGTTTGGGCCAATCTCCAGATTAAAGGCGGCTTTCACCGCCCGTGCCACATCAAGGCCGCTCACGGCCGCGTACAAAACATCGTTTTTATTCGGTTTGGCTTTGACCGTCACGGTTTCACGGTCAATTCGGCCGATGATTTTTTTGCTTAGCTTTATTTCCCGCGCCATTTTTTTCTTGTACCTGGCCTTTTCTTCTTCCAATTTTTTTACCGTATTCTCGGTCGCGGGCTTGGCCAAATTTTTTTTAAGCAAAAAATTGCGGGCGAAACCGTCCGCCACTTCTTTTATCTCGTTTTTCCGCCCCGTCCCCGGGACATCTTTGAGTAATATTACTCTCATGTGATTTTATTATACCCTTCCGGCCACAGTGATACAAGCTCGCCTTCGTTTGACTTTTTTCTCTATTTATGACAATTTGATAGTAAAGGAGAAGAGTCATGTCGCACCTTACCAATAAAGAAAGAGAAGTCCTGCAAAGACGCCGGGCTCGGCGAGCCAGAAATCAAAAAAAACAGGCCTTGAAAGCCAATGAAAAGGCGCAAAAGGCCTTGGAGGAAGTAAAAAAAGCCAAATATACCGCGGAGAAAAAGATGCCGGCAAAAGAAGTCATCAAGTCCGCTGATATCGCCAAAAAAGCGGCTGACGAGGCCAAAAAAATGGCGGACGCGGCGGCCCGCGAGGCGGCCAAAAGCGGCCCGGACAGTGAAATCATCTATCAAAAAGCCGACGAGGCCGAAAGAAGCGCCGACCGGGCGCGCGACGCGGCCAAGCATGCCCGCTTGGCCGAAGAAGAGGCCAAAGCGCGCGCGGAAATCAGTCCGGAAGAAGAATTTGAGGCCTTGGCCGGAGAGGACTGGGCCGATGAACCCACCAGACCATGACTCAAAACCAAAGGCGGGTAAAAATATTTTACCCGCCTTTTTAGTTGTCTAAAATCAAAGGTTATGTTAAGTTAATAGAAACCACCAAAGGAGGTATTATGGGAAAAAAGGAATTGGAACAAGAACAGTTTGATAGATATGGTCAGGTAAGCGAAAATGCTGAAAAGGCCGATGAGGCCAAAAGAAAAGCGCTCGGCGCTTTGGGAAGAGTAAGAGAGCATGACCATATCCGCAACCGAAAAGGTCCGGCCAAAGGTGTGGTAAAAAACGCCAAAATCGCGCAAAAAGAAGCGGCCAAAGCCAAGGCCGGCGTGGAAGAATCAAAAAAAGCGGCTGAAACCGCCAAAAAGATTGCCGAGGCCACGAAAGCGCCCGAAGACGAAGATTTCAGCGACCTTATCCAGGATTTGACCGATTCCACGGAAATGGACGCGGACGACGCTCGCGACAGCGCCGACGAGGCCAAAGACGCCGCCGACGAGGCCAAAGTTTTGGCCGAGATGACGCCGGAAGAAGTGACGGCCGCGGAAAAATTGGCCGAAAAGGCGGATTAGGCCTGTCTGCGGCAGGCAGGCCAGCAAAATTAAAATTCCCATAATGGTTTAAATGGCGCTGTGTTCACCGCGCCATTTTATATTACTTAGGAGTACGGGATATGAAAATCAGACCCCCCCTCACTCCCCCTGGTAGGGGGAGAACTTAATGTTTCCTCCCCTATCAGGGGAGGAAAGGTGGGGTCGTTTGATTTTCATCCTGCACTCCTATTATATTGATATTTAAATAAAAAAATGATAAAATTATTTTGACTAAATAATCTAAATATTCTAAAAGCTAATCGCTATAATTATGAAATCCGGTTTCGTCGTCATCGTCGGACGCAGTAATGTGGGAAAATCCACTCTCTTGAATACTCTGGTCGGCACGAAAATCGCGGCCACCAGCTTCCGCGCGCAGATGACGCGCCATGCCATTCATGGCGTGATGAATCTGCCCGTGGGACAGGCGGTGTTTGTTGATACCCCCGGTCTTTTCAAAAACCGAAAAAATCCGCTGTCGGCCAAACTCCTCAATAAAGTCAAAGAATCTTTGGAAGGAGTCAATGTGATAATCTATGTGGTGGACCCGACGCGAGAAATTGGCGACGAGGAGAAATCAATTTACGGCATGATCCGGCATCTGGACACGCCAAAAATTCTCGTCATCAACAAAAGCGATTTGCCGGAAAAAGACAGACGGCACCAAGATGAATACGAAAATTGGGGTAAAGAGTTTGATACGGTTTTTCACCTGTCGGCGCTGCGCGCGAGGCACATCCAACCCCTGCGCGACAAAGTGATGGAATTATTGCCCGCGGGTGAGCCGGTTTATCCGCCGGAACAGCTGACCAATATAGATCATTATTTTTGGATTGCCGAGATAATCCGGGAAAAAGTTTATTCCGTATTTGACAAAGAAGTCCCCTATTCCATCAACGTGGAGGTGGACAAAATGGAGGAAAAAAAAGCTATCACCGTCATTTCCGCCCGGATTCTGACCAATGAAGAACGGTACAAAAAAATTATTATCGGGCAATCTGGCCGCAAAATCAAAGAAATCGGCCAGCTGGCGCGCCGCGAGTTGGAACAAGCGACCAATCAAAAAATTTATCTGGAGTTGGAAGTGGAGGTGGATAAACATTGGGTGGAGAGAATTTGATTTAGCTTTTTAGCTTGTAGCTGGTAGGTTGTAGATTTTAGAGTTAATAATTCATCTAACTCATCTAATTTCTAATTTCTAATAAAATTCCTAAAACCAAATTTTAAAAATCAAAAATATTTTGAAATTTAGATATTAGATATTTGGTAGTTTATTAGGTGAATTAGGTGAATTAGATATTAGGTGAATTTAATAATGTTATCTTGTAAATCTTGTTTTAATTAAAAAAATAATACTTAATCTTAAACTATTATGCTTAAACTATCCCGTCCAATTGTATTTTTTGACCTGGAAACGACCGGCATTGATCAGCACAATGACCGGATTATTCAAATTGGCGCGATTAAGTTTTTCCCTGACGGAACGGAAAAAGAATATAATTGGTTCGTCAATCCAAATATCCCCATCCCCAAAGAATCCAGCGCGGTCCACGGAATTACCGATGAAATGGTAAAAGCTAAACCACTTCTGGGTGATTTGGCTTCGGAGCTGTCCGAGCTGTTTTATGGCTCGGATTTAGGTGGTTTCAATATAAAATACTATGATATTCCGATGTTGCAAAAAGAATTCGCCCGGATTGGCCTCGCGCTGAATTTAGAGGGCGTAAAAATCGTGGACGCGATGATGATATTCAAATTGAAAGAGCCGCGCACGCTGGCAGTCGCTTATGAAAAATACTGCGGCAAGACGCTTACCAACGCGCACGACGCGATGTCGGACATTCACGCCTCCATAGAAGTGCTGGCCGGACAATTAAAACATTACGGCGATATTCCCGACAGTCCGGAAAAAATCCACGAATACTGCTTTCCTTTTGACCCGGATGCCTATGATTCGGAAGCCAAACTCCGTTATGTGGACAATGAACTCGCGATTAACTTCGGCAAAAACCGCGGCAAAACTCTAAAACAACTGGCCGCCACCGACCCCAGTTATCTGACTTGGATATTAAACGGCAACTTTTCGGAAAAAGTTAAGCAAGCGGTGCGGGAGATATTAAGTTGACATTCTTATCAAAACATGTTAAGGTCATTTGGCCCAAAATAATTGGGCTGTTCGCGAAACAACCAACCGGAGGAAGGAAATGGAAAAGAAGCAAAGGGTAGTCAAGGTGGTATTGCTCATCGTACTGTTCGCGGTGATCTACTGGTGGCTCACGGCCTGCGCCGAGAGCGACCGGCCCGACACCACGACGGACGACACCGGCGAACCGGGTCCCGCCGGCCCGCCGGGCGAAACGGGCGACACCGGCTTGCCGCGCTACGCGCCACCGCTACGGATTGTCGTAGAATAAAACTTCATTTCCGTTTCAAAAGCGCCCCCTCACTGGAGCGCTTTTTTTATTGAATTTGATTTCCAATTAATACCTGGCTTTTAGAAACACTTTCTAAATCCTTTACTACGTTCCACTTCAGAATCTAAAACTTTTTATTTTTCCCATTTTTTAACCACCAATACCTCTATCCAGATCAAAAACTACCACCTGTGGATAACTTAATTGACAATGTTAGTATTATAGTATATACTTAATATTGACGCTTGGAGGGCTTTGCCCTCTCACGGTCAATGTTCTCCAAACCGTAACCAAGCGTCACAAAAACACACAGATAACGGTGTTTTTTTGTTTTAATCAATTTCCGGATTTCCGTCGAACATAATTTTTTCATCATTTTTTTGCTTCCAAAAAGGAATTATACTCCAAAAAATATTTTGGCCCATTTTCAACTTGTTTTATTATTACTTTTACTCTCACTCTTTTTACAACCGCCACAAATTCATAATAAGTAGAATTTTTCATAACATATTCCCATCGACTATTTATTTTTTCATACTCTAAACTTCTTTTTTCAGAGATACCCTGTAGCGTGTGCGACTTTTCTAATATACGCGACGCTAATGGGATTAATTTCAATCTCATATATTGATCCTCTCTGGAACGAGCTTTTCTTTTTGATTTGAATTTTATATGTTCCAAACCTTTTGCGTTAAAAACTATATTTGACCCAAAATACGGACATAATACCTCATCAATATTTTTGTATATTTTTTCGGCTTCTTGCTTTATTGATTTAAATTTATCATCTTTAATTTCCATAAAAACGCTAATTCTGGTTATTCTTTTTAGAGAATACACTGAACAAATTAAGTATACATTATCCTACCCGGCCTAAAAAATCAAATCATCCACCCCAACGAAGTTGGGGCCTGTCCAGATATTTGACTAATCACAAAAACGACGGTGAGCCATTCCCGACTGCCTGTCCTGACCTTATGTCGGGACGGGAATGACATCCACTGGCTATGAACTATTGGCTCTAAACTTCAATAGCATATCATTCTCCACATTTACCTTGTCCCCCACTTTCAACTCCCCCAGCGTGGTCTGCTCCAAAGTATACGGAATAAGAGAAACGGTAAAGGACTCCCTATCAAACGAGGCCACGGTCAAACTCACGCCGTCCACCGCCACCGAACCCTGCGGCGCGATAAAGCGCGAGAGCTCCGGCGCCGGCCGTATCGTCATCAATTTATTATCCCCCTGTTCCACCACTCTGATTACCTCGCCCACTCCGTCCACATGGCCATAAACAAAATGGCCGCCGATTTCATCCCCGGCTTTCAAAGTCAATTCCAAATTCACCCGCGTCCCTGAATTTTTTCCGCCCAAAGTGGTTTTTTTGAGTGTCTCCGGCATCACGTCAAAAAACAATTTCCGGCCCTTTTTCCTCGTCACCGTCAGGCAAACTCCGCTCACGCACACGCTCGCGCCCAACTTCACTTTCCTCGCCCAATGTTTCGCGTCTATCACAAACACCACGCCGGCCGATTTGAGCTTTTTCTCCGCCACTTCGCCTTTGCCTATGACTATACCGGTAAACATAGTTAAAAATTTCTAATTTCTAATTTCTAAACAAATCCCAATAAACAATTACCAAATTTACAAATTGTTAATGTCAAGTGTTATGTGTTTTCATCCTTATCAATCTCCGCCATTATTTCCTCCACTGTGTCCGCCAGGGTAAACCACCGCCTATCCTCGGCGCCTATGGTTTTGTATTTTTTTATTAAGCTCTCTTCAATGAAATCGGACAGGGGCCGCCAAAATTTTACATCAAACAATATCACCGGAATTTGG
>Ga0209541_10015420_pt1 | contig 11412 bp, 11 predicted proteins | sample RifCSPlowO2_01_FD_184027 | JGI IMG/M metagenome (GOLD analysis project Ga0209541, IMG submission 184027) | Groundwater microbial communities from Rifle, Colorado - Rifle CSP2_plank lowO2_0.1 (SPAdes) (version 2) | ecosystem: Environmental > Aquatic > Deep subsurface > Groundwater | place...
CACATGCTCCACCGCTTGTGCGGACTCCCGTCAATTCCTTTGAGTTTTAGCCTTGCGGCCGTACTCCCCAGGTGGGGTACTTAAGGCGTTAGCTTAAGTTGACAACACTGGAAGGGTCGAAACTTCCAATGCTCAGTACCCATCGTTTACAGCGTGGATTACTGGGGTCACTTATGTTACTCATAACCATTAGTTATGGATGTGCCCATTTCTGCCACATTCTCATGGTCTCCCATGAGGTCGGACCATATCTTCACCCTATGTTAGTAGGGGTTCGGCATTTAGTCTCTGAGGATTTTCCATATTTTTTTTAGAACTTAGGAATCTTTCCTGCTGATTGCCCAATCCAATAAATTTTCAAACCACTTCAGCTTATTCTTTTGAATTACTGTTTGGGTTTTATTGGCTTTAGGGGTTTCCAGCATATAGCCGAATAAACAATACGCTATTGCTAGCGCAAGAGACAAAATTTAAGTGTTTTAATAAGCACTTTGGATTTATCTAATCCCATTCACTACCCACGCTTTCGTCCTATGAGCGTCAGAACCGTTCTAGCAAGCTGCCTTCGCTATTGGTGTTCTAGCCGATATCAACGCATTTTACTACTACACCGGCCATTCCGCTTGCCTCTCCCGGTCTCTAGTCTGGCAGTTTTTCCGGCAGTTTCCCGGTTGAGCCGGAAAATTTGACCGAAAACACACCAAACCGCCTAGGGACGCTTTACACCCAATAAATCCGGATAACGCTTGGGGCCCTCGTATTACCGCTGCTGCTGGCACGAGGTTAGCAGCCCCTTATTCATTTGGTAACGTCACGAATTCTTCCCAAATAAAAGCAGTTTACACCCCGAAGGGCGTCTTCCTGCACGCGGCGTCGCTCCGTCAGCCTTGCGGCCATTGCGGAATATTCTTGACTGCAGCCTCCCGTAGGAGTCTGGGCAGTGTCTCAGTCCCAGTGGGACGGGTCATGCTCTCACACCCGCTACCTGTCATTGCCTTGGTGAGCTATTACCTCACCAACTAGCTGATAGGCCATAGGCCCCTCTCCAACCACCGGAGTTTTACATGGGAATGACTTATGTCCCCCCATGTCTATCGGGTATTATTCCATCTTTCGACGGATTATCCCCGGGTCAGAGGTAGGTTACCAATGTGTTACTCTCCCGTTTGCCATGCCTTCCTTGCGGAAAGCATTCGACTTGCATGCCTTAAACACGCCGCCAGCGTTCATCCTGAGCCAGGATCAAACTCTCATTTGAGATAAGGCATTTATTTGTTTCATTTTCTTTTGAGATCGGAAAATAAGATAGACAGCCTTAATTAGTCTACCTGTTTGAATTTAAGAATTGACTTATTTGTTTAATTCTTATCACTTTATTAAGCTGTCAAAGTCCTTTTTGCTTGCCTCTATGGTCAGGCGAACAAAAAACAGCGGATACCGACCCCTGTTTGCCTTGAGGATTATCCACATGGGATTTCCCAAGGCCTTTAGCGGTCAAGACCCTCTGTCTTTTGTCCACTTACTTAAATTTTAGTTAAATTTAGGTATTTTTTGTGGTTATTTTTAAAATTCGACACTTAATTGAACCTAGGGGAATAATAGGTCATTTGGTTAAATTTGTCAAGGGTCTTTATTGGGAATATTAATAAATTAGGTAATAATTGAGCAAATTCGCTTTACTTTTTATTTAAAGTTGCTAAGATGTTTAGACAGGGTTATTAATATTAAAAAAGCATAAAAAAATATGGCAAGAATCACTCTTTCAGCGATCAAGGCAGATGTTGGCAGTTTGGCCGGTCACATTGTACCATCCAGGGAATTGGTTAAGGCGGTTGGCGATCACATCAAGGCCAACCAGGCCAGCTTGGGGATTATAGATTTCAGGCTTTCTACAACCGGCGATGATGTTTGTATTTTAATGACTCATCGCCACGGGGCTGATCATCCCCAGATTCACAAAGTGGCTTTTGACGCTTTTATGGCCGGTGGTGATATAGCCGAGGCCCAAGGGCTTTATGGAGCCAAACAAGATTTGCTGGTGACTGCTTTTTCCGGCAATGTTAAGGGCATGGGTCCGGCCGCCGCGGAAATGGAATTTGATGAACGTCCTGGCGAGGCGTTTATTTTATTTGCGGCTGACAAAACCGACCCTGGCGCTTACAACGGCCCCTTGTATCATTTATCTGACCCGATGTATAACAGCGGCTTGCTACTGAATCCCAAAACTAAAGGCTATCGCTATACAGTGATGGATGTTTCTCATACTGGAGGCGACAGAGTGATTGAACTGGAAACCCCCAAAGACCTTTATGACTTAGCCGCCCTGTTAAGGGATTTGGAAAGGTTTGTGGTGGAAAAGATAGAAGGTTTGGACGGTCTGCCAATGGTCGCCGTCAGCACCACCCGGTTGCATAATATTGCCGGCCGGTACACAGGCAAGGATGATCCGATTTGTCTGGTCAGGTCCCAGAAAGATTTTCCGGCTACCGGGGAAGTCTTGGCGCCTTACGTTAAAGCTGAATACGTAGCCGGTTTTATGAGAGGCAGCCATACCGGCCCGTTGGTTCCTTCCAAGCTGGGCACTAAGATAAGTTATTTTGACGGACCGCCTAAAGTGACTGCCGCCGGTTATTCCATGAAAGACGGCAAGCTGGTTGGTCCGGAGGACTTGTTTGAAGATCCTTTCTGGGATGAAATCAGAAGAAAGGCCCACCAGAAAGCCGAGTATATCAGGGAGCAGGGCTTCAGGGGGGTGGCTATGCTGCCCATGGATGAATTGGAGTACGGCGGCATGAAGCAAAGGTTGGAAGAATTAGACCAAAGATTTAAGATTAGATAAGACAATAAAGCCGCTTCTGTGTAAGAAGCGGCTTTTCTTTTTCCGTAACTCTGTTAAAATTATAGCAAGCAAGTTATTTAAAATATCAAGGGAGGGAAGTATGGATAGTGAAGAGAAGCATCGGGCCTGGGCAGACTTTGAGAATAAGGTTTTAAGGGAAGTTAATCCGGATATAAGTTTCAGAAAGGCTATTGAAAGAAGGTCAGTTGATGAAATTGAACTGCATTTGATCATCTATCAGAGGCCTGATTTGATAGCCAGGATTCCCTACAACAGCCGCTACAATATGGGTGGCCATCTCATTAAGATTCTTTGACCATAAACTGTCTTTAAGGGGGAAGGTAGTTTTATTTTTTCTGACTTTTCCGCCACTTGTCTATTTCCTGATGGTTTCCAGACAGGAGTATTTTAGGCACCTGCCATTTGTTAAAAATTTCCGGCCTGGTGTATTGGGGATATTCAATTACATCGGCTTTTTTGCCGGAAAAGGTTTCATACTGCGTTGATTCAAATTTGCCCAAGACCCCGGGCAGTAATCTGGCTACGGATTCAATAATCACGGCCGAAGCCAGTTCGCCGCCTGACAGGACGTAGGGGCCGATGGAAACCTTCTCATTGACCAATTTGTCCACTCTGGCGTCAATGCCTTCGTACCGGCCGCAGATAAAGATTAATTGGTCCAATTTGGTATAATTTTGGGCCAGCTTCTGGCTGAACTGCCTGCCGGCCGGATCCAGGAGGATTATTTTAGACTTCTTTTTTTTCTTAATCTTTTTTAAAGCCTTGTAAATCGGCTCCACCATTAAAACCATGCCCGGTCCGCCGCCGTAGGGAGTATCATCAACCTGTTTGTGCCTGCCTTTAGCGTATTTCCTTAAATCATGGGTTTTGATTGTAATCTTCTTGGCCTTTTGGGCGCGTTTAAGAATGGATTCATTAAAGTAAGAATCCAATATTTCAGGAAAAATGGTAATGATGTCGTATTGCATAAGTCAATTAAATCATAAAATAAAACCCCTCGCAATAAGCAAGGGATTTTATTTATTAATCAAGTTTGAAGTTATAACTTTAAATCGTCGACAACGCTGGTATCAACTTCTTCTCTTTCTCTTCTTTCGCCTCTGGGGGGCCGGTTCTGCCTGGCGCCTTCGGGTTCGAAGATTTTGAGGTTGACTCTGGCGTTATTCTTGGCGCCAACGACCCTTAACAGGGTCCTGATGGCCCTGGCGGTCTGGCCTTGTCGGCCGATGACCTGGCCCATGTCGGCTGGATCAACTTTGAGGGTGAGCAAAACGCCCATCTCGTCAATAGTCCGTTCGACTTCAACCTTGCCTGGTGTGCTAACCAAGGTCTTGACGACGTACTCAAGAAACTCTTGATCTAAGTCTTTCTTAGCCATGTTTTTCAACATTAATTATTATATTAGATAGCTTAGTTTCAAAAGGACGATTAATTTTGAACAAGCTACCTTTGGTAAATTGGATAATATATTACTTTGCCTCTTTTGTCAAGCCAGGCTCTTCAGCCGGTTTTTCAGCCTCTTTTACAGCCTCTTCGGGCTTAGCTTCCTCCGCCGGCTTCTCTTCAATCTTTTCTTCGACCGGCTTGGCCGTTTCAGCTTTTTGGGCTGCTTCCTTTTTTTTAGCCTCGGCCTTGGCCGTTCTCTTTTTGGAAATTCTGACCGCTTTTTTCCTGTCACCTTCAATCAAACCTTGCTTAACTAAAAGGTTGTGGACGCTGTTAGAAGTTTGGGCACCGACCGATAGCCAGTGCTTAATCCGGTCTTCTTTTAAATTGACTTCTTTGGTATGGGGGTTGTAATTGCCCAAGAGTTCCAGGTAATCACCCCAGGGGTCTTTGTGCTTTTCAGAAACAATTAGCCTGTATTGGGGCTGCTTTTTCTTACCGGTTCTGGTAAATCTAATGGTGAGCATAATTAGACTGTTTGTTTAATAATTAAGTATTGAGCATGTACTTTCGTGACTTGTTGGATATTATAATAAAAAAGGGTACATTGTCAAGCCCTTCTTCTTTTTTATCATTCTCTGACTAATTGGTCAGCCTCTTTCAAGTTAATGGAGAGTAATTTGGAAACTCCATCATCTTTCATGGTGACACCGTATAAAATGGCCGCCTGGTGCATGGTCGCCCGGTTGTGGGTAATGCAGATAAACTGGGTCCGGTCGGAAAGCTCTTCAACAATCTTGGCAAACCTTTCGGAATTGGCTTCATCAAGAGCCGCATCCACTTCATCCAAAATTACGAAAGGAGAGGGATTGTTGGCGATAATGGCCGAAACCAAGGCAATGGAAGTTAAGGCCTTTTCTCCGCCGGACAGCATGTTAATGGATTTAAGCTTTTTGCCTGGAGGCGTAGCCTGGATTTCAATGCCAAATTCGTATTTAACTTTTTTATTTTTTTGCTTAGGCGTTTCTTCGGATTCATCAGCATTCTCTTGGTTTTCATTGTTGCCGTTGATAATTTCCGGCTCAACAACTTCTTTCTTGGAAAGAGTCAGCTTGGCGTTTCCGCCTTCAAAAAGGATTTTAAAGTAATGCTCAAACTTTTCATTGATTTTTTTAAAGGCCTCTTCAAACTGTTCGGTTATTTTATGATCCAATTCTTCAATCAGCTGGTTGCAGGAATCAATGGCTTTTTTTAAATCAACGGTTTGTTCCGCCAGAAAGCCGTGGCGGTTTTTGACCTCCTGGTATTCTTCAACCACTTCTTCATCAATGCCGCCGATTATGGCCAGCTGGTTTTTAAGCCTGGCAATTTCGGCACCGGTTTCGCCCAGGTTAAGGCTAGTTGCCGCTGTTAAGGGATTAAACTGGCCGATGAATTCTTGGGCGATTTCCTTTTCCAAATCTTCTTCTTTGGTTTCCAGGCGGGCCAGCTCAATTTTAATCTCATTGATTTTGGTATTCTGGGCATTAAGGTTAAACTGGCCTTGGCGCAGCTCTTTCTGGATTTGGATAAATTCATCTTTTTTAGCCCGCTGGTTTTGGGAGAACTGACGCAGCTGGCTTTGCAGCCTATCCAATTTACCGTCCGCTTCTTTCAGCTTGGCTTCTATTTCTTCCCCTTGGGCTTTCAGCAGGGAAGTGCCATGGCCGCTGGCAACAGCCAGTTCAGCTTCTATTTTCCCCTGCCCCTCTTTTAAATCAGCCTCTTCTTCAGCTATTTGGCCGGCTTTTTGCCTGGCAATTTCCAGGGCAATTTTAATTTCCTGGATTTCGTTAACCAAAGAGTCTTTGGTGGTGATAAAGAGGTTAAGTTTTCCTTGAAGGCTGAAAATGGTCTCGCTGGCCTCGCTTGTCTGGTCATTTAATTTGCCGGCCAGGTTTTTAATCTCGGCCAACAGCTTGCCCGCCTGGTGCTTAATTTTTTCCAAATCAACCTGGCCGTTGCCTTTATTCAAGTATTCCACGAATTCATGCTGCTGGTTGTAAAGCTCATTTAAATCCCGCTTGATTTTAACCAAAGAAATTTTGTCTTCTTTGGCAAAATTCCTTTGGGTTTCCAAAAGCCTTTGTTGCAGCAGGTTAAATTCCTTCAAAATGTCTTTTTGTTCCAGGATTTTTTCATCCAAAAGCTTTTGCTGTTTTTCCTGGGTTTGTTTGGTTTCTGTCAGTTTCTGTTTGATTGTTTCCAGCTTGGCTTTAATTTCAGTTTGTTTGTTTTTGAGCCAGACTAGATCGATTTTTCCGGCTTTGGTTAAACCCAGATCGATTTTTCCGGCTATCACAGTTTGTTCCTGGGCCAGGCGGTTTTTTTCGGCAGTCAGCTCCTGGTACTCCTGCTGGAGTTTCTGGAAAGCTCCGGCTTCAGTGTCGCCGGTTTGCTCGGCATCTATCTGTTTCTGGAAGCCGGTGATTGCCTTTTCCAGATTGAATTTGCCGGTTTCAGCTTCAGTTAGTTGCTGGCCCAGCTGGTCCTTCTTAACCTGCAAATCAGACAACAGCCGGCTGTAATATTTAGTCTGCAATTCAGTCAGCCTTGCCTTGATTTCTTCTTTTTTTTCCAGCCTCCTGACTTGCCTGGTTAAAGACCTTAAGCGGGGCTCTATTTCCTGCATCAGCTGCTGGGATTGGCCCAGGTTTTCCTGGCTTCTTTCCAGTTTTAAGACAGCCTGGTCCTTTTTGATTTGGAATTGCCTGACACCGGTCGCTTCATCAAAAAGCTCTTTTCTTTCGGCCGGCGAGGAGGTGACCATGGTGTCAATCATGCCTTGGCCGATGATGGAATAGCTTTTTTGGCCAAAATTGGCCTTGGCCAGCATCAGCTGGATATCAGTTAAACGAACCTTGCTTTTATTTAAGAGGTATTCGCACTCGCCGTCCCGGTAAATTCTTCTGGTAATGACAATTTCCCTGAAATCCAAAGGGGCAGTGCCGTCAGAGTTGTCCAAGTAGAGGTTAACTTCGGCAAAGCCCAAACGGGCTTTTTTACTGGAGCCCGAAAAGATCACGTCAGGGGCTTTTTTGCCCCTCAAAAGCTTGAGGCTCTGTTCGCCCAAAACCCATCTGACACTATCGGCAATATTTGATTTGCCCGAGCCGTTAGGACCGACAATGGCGGTTAGTTCCTGGTTGAATTCCAAAACAACCTTTTCAGCAAAGGATTTAAAGCCTTGGATTTCCAGTTTGGACAAAAACATTATTTAAAGTAAGCGGTATTAACAAAAACGCCGCCTAAGAAAAGTCCGGCGTTTCGTGCTTGATTATGGGATATTATACCATTTTTTGGTTGGGGAAAAAAGAACAGCTTTTTAGGCTGTTCAGAGTTGATCTTAAGAGTTTTGGAATTAGTTGCTAGGAACCAATTGCCAGAATTTAGACTGATTCGGATATAGCTCATTAAACTGACTTCGGGCATCGTTTTCATCAGTGGCAGGGATTTGAAGGTTGAGCGTTGATAGATCCCTAAAATCACTCGGCATCTGGCCTCTGCTCTTTGGTCCTTGCCAGCAGTTTACAAGCTCTAATCCAAATTTCATCATCTTTGTAGCAGGCATGCTCCCTCCTTGGGTTGGTTAGCGTTTATTGCTATTTGAGTACGTTTCATATGCTAATTTACGGTATTTTTCAGCTTCTGTCAATGGGTCTGGAGCCTGGTAGATGCCCCGGCCGACGATGATAATATCAGAGCCACCGCTAATTACTTTGTCTGGAGTATTGTATTGCTGCTTTAAATTGTCAGTGCTTTCGGCCAGTTTAACCCCCGGCGTCATGGTTAGAAACTTGTAATCATCAGTCAGCTTTTTCAGGCCGATAAAGCCAATGACAAAGTCGTCATATTGTTTGGCCCAGTTAATTGCCTGCTGGGTGTAATTGCCGACAGCCAGATTGTCCGCCGAACTCATTTCAGCCAGCAGTAGCAACCCCCGGCCTTTAAGCAGGCCAACCTCCCTCAAACCTTCAATAATCCCCGGACCGGGAACCACGTGGCAGTTGACAATATCCGCCCAATCCACGATTTTATACAGACCCTGGGAGTATTGGTATTTGACGGTATTGCCGATATCGGCAAACTTCCGGTCTTCAAAGATTAAAAAGTTATGCTTTTGTTTTAATTCATCCAAGGTTTTGGCGAAATCACCGGGCAGGTTGGCGATAATATCAATGTGGGTTTTCAACAGGCAAATCTTCGAGCCGACTTTTTCAATTAAGCCAATAACTTCGTTCCAATCGGTTAAATCGGCGGCTATGGCCAGATTGGTTTGTTTCTCGTCCATTAATTCCAACAGCCTTTTGGCCGTCGGATTGCTGGTTAACTCAACCCGCTTTTTATACTCCATATTTTTCAAGATAATTATTAATTTCTTCAGCCTTGGCTTTGGTTAAATAAACCTGCCCGTCAATTTCCCGGTCAGTCAAATGCTCCATAATTTCTTTAATGGTCACGATGGCTTTAACGGGGAATTTAAGCTTGTCTTCAATGTTTTTGAAAGCGTCAAAGCCTTCTTTGGTTTTTTCCTGCCGGTTAACGGCCACCACCAGTCCCATGTATTTCACCTTGGCCAGATTATTAATCAATTCAACCGTTTCAAATTTGGTGCCGCCGTCGGTAATGACGTCGTCAATCATGATTAACCTATCGCCGTCTTTCAGGGTATGTCCGTCAGCAATTCTTTTGTCAGCGTAACCCTTGACTTCCTTGCGGTTGTAAGTAAAGTATTTGTTTAAGTTAAAGTCGGTTTCCAGGGAAATGCAGGTGGTAATGGCCAGGGGGATGCCGCCGTAGGCCGGGCCGAAAATGACGTCAAAATCATCGCCGAATTCATCTTTGATCAGGGCGGCGAAAAAGTAACCCAGGCGTTTAATGGCCTGGCCGGTTTCAAAAACCTTGGTGTTGATGAAGTGAGGCGATTGCCGTCCGCTCTTCAGGGTAAATTCGCCGAATTGCAAAGCCTGGTTTTTAACCAGAAATTCTATGAATTGTTTTTTGTATTCTTGCATCTTGGGTTATTGGTTAAAATAGACTTTTTGCCCTGAATTATCCCGGTGATACCGGCCAAACTCCGTTATCTGGGTAGCCAGCTGGTTGCTGACGACCGGGCCGGCTTCGCACAGGCAAATGCCCAAGGGATCAACGCAGCATTTGCCGCAAATGCCAAAGCCGCATTTCATGTACCGTTCCATGGAAATTTGGCAGAAAACATCTTTTTGTAAAGTCAAATCAACAACTCTTTTTAATAAAAGTTCCGGTCCGCAGGCATAAATGGCGTCGTAATCATTACTGTCAATCAGCTCGGTTATTAAATCCCAAGCCCGCTGGTATTTGTCGTTTTGGAAGCGGTGGTAAACCTTGACTCCTTGTTTAGCCAGCCAGTCTTCGTAAATAATGCCTTCTTTGGTTTTAGCGGCTAAAACAAAATCCACTTCAATGCTTACTTGCCTGGCGGCCTGGGCCAGGCAGGTGACTGAAGGCGTGCCGCTGCCCCCGCCGATTAAGAGGATTTTCTTTTTGCCATCAAAATCAAACCAAGTGCCGTAAGGGCCGGTAAAGCCCAGAAAGCCGCCGGGCTTGGCTTTAAAGAGCTCGGTGGTAAAAGGGCCGATTTTCAGAACGGTAATGGCGAATTGCTTGTCGGTCTGCCAGGCTACGGCAAAAGGCTTTAAGTCCACCCCGGGCAGCCAGATCATCAGGTACTGGCCGGGTTTGGCCTTTAATTGGTAATCAAAGACATAGGTTTTATAGTCTTGGCTGTCGTTAATAATTTCAGCAATGGGCAAGACTGTTGGCTGGGTAATTTTATACATGGGCCAGTCCGATTACTTCTTTTATATTACTATAACCGTTTTCGGTTAAGAAGGCCTCGGCTTCATCGCAGATTTTTTTGAAGACCTCGGGTCCCCGTTCGTAAATCGCCGTGCCCAGTTCCACCGCTAAAGCCCCGGCCATCATCATTTCAATCAAATCCCGGCCGCTGCCAACCCCGCCGCAGCCGATAATCGGAATTTTAACGGTTTTATACAAGTCAAAGACGCACCTGACGGCAATCGGCCTTAAGGCCGGTCCGGAAACGCCGCCCATGCCAAAGCCTAGAATCGGGGTTTTGGTTTTGATGTCGATTATCATGCCCGGTCCCATGGAATTGCCGGCGACTACGGCGTCGGCTCCGCCGGCTTCAGCCGCTTTGGCCACCGGCACGATATTTTCATTGGGAGAGAGCTTGATATAAACGGGAACATCAGCGACCTTTTTGATGGATCGGGTGATTTTCTCGGCCATTTCCGGGGTATGCTGGCCGCCCATGGTGCCATAGCCGGGGGTATGGGGGCAGGACAGGGGAATCTCAATGGCGTCAAAGCCGCAATCCTTTAATTTCTCCCAGACCGTTTTGAAATCATCAATTTCCTGGCCGATAATGCTCAAGATAGCCGGAGCGCCAACCTCCTTGATATTGGTGAATTCTTCCTTGGCTTTGTCTGAACCGGGATTGGAATAGCCGACGGCATTGAGCATGCCGGCTTCATAGGTAATGATAATGGGGGCTTTGTGGCCTTCCCGGGGCTTGGGGGAGATTGATTTGGTCACCACGCCGCCGGCCCCGTGGTTAATCATGTTTTTCAAGGAAGCTTTGGTCACGCCCAAAAAACCCGAAGCCAGGATGGCCGGATTTTTAAGTTTAATCCCGGTTAAGTTAATTTCCAATTTTTCCGACATTTAGTTTAGAGCTCCTTGTTTATTTTGTAGCTATTAAGAGACAGGTTGCCCGGACCGCCTAGGGATTTAACCTCGGCGATGGCTTTAACCGGATCGGGCACCGTTAATTTATCCAAGTTTTCCTTAACTTGCTGGTAGGCGTCTCTAAAAGGCACGCCCCGCATGACCAGCTTGTTGGCTTCGTTGTTGGCAAACATTTCCGGCGACAGGGATTTTAACAAGACCTTCTTTTTAGGCTTAATGCCGCTCATTACCAGAACGGCCAGTTCCAAACTTCGGCGGGTAATGCCCAGACCTTTAATCAGAGGCTCTTTGGTCAGCTGGGTATCCCGGTTATATCCGGAAATCAGGTTTTTACAGATGTCTTTGACTTGGGTTTGCAGGCCGACAATTACATTGAC
>Ga0209541_10015423_pt1 | contig 11411 bp, 11 predicted proteins | sample RifCSPlowO2_01_FD_184027 | JGI IMG/M metagenome (GOLD analysis project Ga0209541, IMG submission 184027) | Groundwater microbial communities from Rifle, Colorado - Rifle CSP2_plank lowO2_0.1 (SPAdes) (version 2) | ecosystem: Environmental > Aquatic > Deep subsurface > Groundwater | place...
CCCCAAGAACTTCCTTTTTTACTTTTTCCATTAGGAGAGCTTGAAAAAACAGAGGTAAGAGATATCGCTCGCGAAGGACTCCTTCCCAATGCCGCCAAACCAGAAAGCATGGAAATTTGTTTTATCCCCAACCATGACTATGGGGCATTCATTGAAAAACAAATGAAAGAAAAAGATATGTTCCAAGGAGAGATTGTCAATAAAGAAGGGGAAATCTTAGGAACGCACGAGGGATCTTTTCATTTTACAGTAGGACAAAGAAAGGGGTTGGGCGTTTCCAGTCAAGACCCTTTATACGTCTTAAATGTAGATCCTGGAACTAAAAAAGTAACCGTAGGTTCGAAAGAAGATCTCTTTTCTCAAGGACTCATAGCGCAAAATGTTCATTGGATATCTCGTCCCCATAAAAATTCTTTATCTGTAAAAATTAGACACACAACGTCCGATATTGAGTGTACTTTAGAGGAAGAATGGGAGGGTGGATTTAGGCTTAAATTTCACAAGCCCCAAAGAGCGGTGACTCCCGGTCAGGCGGCTGTTCTTTATGAAGGCGATGTTTTATTGGGGGGAGGGTGGATTGAAAAAGGCACTCTCTAAAAAGGTTGCCATTGCTACCCTGGGATGCAAGGTCAATCAATACGATTCTGCCCAGATCGAAGAAATTTTAAAAAAGGACAATTATCAAATTGTTTCTGATCAAGAAGCGGCCGATGTTTATATCGTCAATAGTTGTACCGTCACAGCCAAAGCAGATCAAGAAGCAAGGCATCTTTTACGGCGTTTTCAAAAAGTAAACCCAAAGGCTACGCTCGTTCTTACGGGCTGTTATGCTCAAACCCAGGCTCAAGAATTGTCGAAATTTCCCTCGGTCCATTATGTGGTGGGCAATACCTTAAAAACAAAGATTTCGGAACTCTTAAAGCAACCCCCAAAGCTTTATATCCAAAATGCATTTCATGCCCATGAGCTTTCCAATATCCCGATTGAATCCTTTCCAGGTCACACGCGTGTGTTTTTAAAAATTCAAGATGGATGTGATGACTTTTGTACCTTTTGTATCATTCCCTACGCCCGAGGGAAAAGCAGAAGCTTAGCGCCTGAGGCTGTGATTTCTCAAATTGCTCTCTTGGTCAAAAATGGGACCCAAGAAGTTGTACTGACCGGAGTTTCTTTGGGCTCGTATGGGTGGGATTTATCTCCCAAAACTTCCCTGGCCAGTCTCGTTCAAAAAATTGAAAAAGAAACATCTTTGTTGCGTCTTCGCATTAGCTCTCTGGAACCCGAAGATGTCAATGAGGAGCTGCTTTCCACCCTCGAAAATTCAGAAAAATTTTGTCCTCATTTTCACCTCCCCCTTCAATCGGGCTGCAATTTTATTCTAGAAAAAATGAAACGAAACTATACAACGCATTATTATGAAAATTTAATTTTAAAGATTACACGAGATTTTAAAGATGTTTTTATTGGAACAGATGTCATCTCTGGTTTTCCCGGAGAAACGAAAGAGCACGCTCAAGAATCTTTTCATTTTTTAGAAAATTTACCCTGGAGTAAGCTTCATGTATTTCCTTATTCTGCCAGAAAAGGAACTCCGGCTACAAAGTTTTTGGGGAAGCTTTCCCGCTCTGAAATTTTAGAGCGCTCCCAAAAACTACGCGAGCTCAGTGATCAAAGATATCAATCCACTTTAGACCAACATATTGGAAGAAGTTACTTAAGTCTCGTTGAAAAAAGCACTCATAAGGATTTTCAAAAAGCTCTCAGCCGAAACTATCTGCCCATTTATTTTAAGTCTTCCAATGCTTCTCTTTTAAATACAGAAATTAAACTCAAAGTGCTCTCTCACACTCAAGATCAATTATTAGGCCAGATGGTTTGAAAAGGGCAGTGACAATTTACGGCAAGATGTCTAAAAAATTACATTATTCTGAAATAGTTTGTTGTGAGTTCTAATGGGGGCAGAAAATAAAAAAAAACTTATGAAATTAGGTATTTACTCTGTATTCCTCTCTCTCTCTCTCTGGCATGTGATTTGCAATGCCATAGAGTGGGCCTTGAATAAAGGCCTGACAGTGTAGAAACGGTATATTTAAAAGGAGAAGAGTATATGAAAAAATTAATACTTAAACAATATGCATATTTGTTACTGTTGATATTCGTCTCTGCGTGTTCTTCAGTTGGCGTAACAAAAATGAATCATTATCAAGCGAAATCAGAAAATTGCGAATTAGATATTTACTCAAGTGAGAATGAAGTAAAAAAAGAATACACAGTCGCTTGCCTTATCGATGCTCAAACTGGGTCATCTTTGTTTCATGATCGAACGGCAGCAGGGGCAATTAATGAAGCAAAACCAAAAGCCTGTGAATGTGGAGCTGATGCGATTATCGTTGTTGCCACCGACAGAGAAGGTGGAAACTACTGGCGCTCTACCAGTGTTGGGAAAGCTACAATTAAGGCAGTCAAATATAAAGGAAAGTAAAAATGAAAAAATATATTTATTTCTTAATATTATTTGGAATAGGCATATACAACGTTCAAGCAGCTGAACAATCTTTGCTATGGACAGGACAAAGCATAGATGATCATTTTCTCTTAAATTTTATAGATTCAACAAAAACAGACTCAAAATTAAAATCTGAAAATGAGATCATTAAAATTTTAAGAACTGATTATGGCTTAAAGGTTATCATTTTAGATAAAAAAGCACCTGATCTTGAAATTAATCCAAAGTTAACGATTGGAAATGACGACAAAGATACTTTTGCTGTCGAAACATATGAACGTGATCTCCGAAAACAAACAGCATTTCATGAAGATGTTGAGGTACAAGCCCAAGCTCAATTTTTACAACCTTATTTTCATGTTCATTCAGAATATTCTAAGCATGCAATTCCAAGAGATTTTATAGAACAACCCCTTATTCTTCTTACAAAAAGCGCAACATCACATGGCATTATTCATGAATATATCCATGCCTATCTTGAAAAAAAACGTGAAAGAGCGCCCATAGACTTAGGAGAAGGAAATGTCCACCACGAAAATTGTTTCCGTCAAATAAAGCTTAATGAGTTGAAAGAAAAAGTACTTTCTAGTCAAAAAAATCTTGAACGCCTTTCTCGATCTCCTTATACAAGTGACACGCAAGGCAAACAGGCTTCACGCAACTTCTGGCGAGCTACAGCTGAATTTAGCCATGCCTATCTCGATTTTCATATGATTGCCTATGGCGAAGAAATGGATGTCTACCGTTTTTTATTTGAAAAACGTAAAGAGTTAAACTTCTCTCCAGATGTAACTCAATTCCATCTGGATGGTTTTGATTTATATTTAACATTGGTTGAGAATATGTTGGAAGAAAAATTTTCTGACATCGATGAAACATTAGAAAAAATTTCATCTGTGTCATTTTTTAATACGGAACCTGATATTCAAGCTTCATTTGAAGAACTTAAGAAAAAAGTAGAAAACATAAAAGAAAAATTGAATAACTCAAAAGAGTGGCTAGGATCACAAAAATAAATAGAGTTTGAATGCCAGATTTCGCTTTCATTGACCCTTCTTAAACTCTAGTGTATAAAGTTCATCTCTTATGATGAACAAGCGAAAACCTATTCTTGAAAAACTAGAAACCACTTTAGGATACTCTTTTAAGGATATGAAAATACTAGAAGAATCTATTATTCATAAGTCTTATGCCCATGAAAATGCTGCTCAAAAGCTAAGGCACAATGAACGATTAGAATTTTTGGGAGATGCGGTTTTAGACCTTGTGGTAAGTGACTTACTCATGGAAAAATTTCCAGAAAGCCATGAAGGGGAACTTTCTCGCATTCGCGCTTCCATTGTTAATGAGGATCAATTGGCTAAACTTGCGATGAGTCTAGAGCTTGGAAAATCTATTTATTTAGGCAAGGGGGAAGAGCGGACCAAAGGGCGCATTAAGGCTTCGATTTTGGCCAATACGTATGAAGCCATTGTGGCTGCTATTTATTTGGATGGGGGATATAGGGCAGCCTATACAGTTGTTCAAGAACACTTTAGACCTGTTTTAGACCAGGCTGCAAAATCCGATATCAATCGAGATTATAAAACAAAACTTCAAGAAGAAACTCAGGCCAGACATAAACTGGTCCCTCAGTACAAGGTGACTCAAGAAAAAGGTCCAGATCATGACAAAGTTTTTCAAATTCAAGTCAGTCTCAAAGGAAAACCTCTCGCCTTTGGGTCTGGAAAAAATAAAAAGGAGGCTGAACAAGATGCCGCTCGAAGTGCCCTTAAAATTCTCCGAGAAGAAGAAACTTTTTAACATTGCTATTGTAGGCCGCCCCAATGTGGGCAAGTCTACTCTTTTTAATAAGCTCTGCTTAAAGCAAAAAGCAATTGTGGCCAAAGAACCTGGTGTTACTCGAGATTTTCAAATCGAAAAAATTCACTGGAAAGGACATGCTTTCAATATTGTTGACACCAGTGGATTTGAAATGAAGGAGTCTCTTCTTCAAACAGCGATCGATCAAAAACGAAATGATATCATTCAAAAATCCCAAGCGTATCTTTTTATCTGTGATGGGCAAGAACCCATCACACAGCTGGACCATGAGCTTCTTCAAAAAGTAAGAAAAGAAAATAAGCCCTTGATCCCGATTGTTAATAAAATCGACACCACGTACTTTAAAAAACACGAATCTGAATTTTATGAATTTTTAGGGGCTCCCTTTCAAAAACTTTCAGCAGAAAAGGGGATTGGGCTCGCCGCTTTGCTAAAGACTTTAGAAGAAACATTGATTTTACCCAAAGAAGAAGAAACGATTTCTTCTCCGGTGACCCAAGTTGTCATTATGGGTCGTCCCAATGTTGGAAAATCCACGCTCATGAATCGGTTGCTATCCGAAGAAAGAGTGGTGGTGAGCCCCATTCCAGGCACCACCCGTGATTCTATAGACTCAGAAATAGAATGGAACCAGAGAAAATATCTTTTTATCGATACCGCGGGACTTCGCAAAAAAAGAAAAATCATCGAAAAAATTGAAAAACTAGCCACTCAATCTGCTCTAAAGTCTTTAGAACGTGCAGATATTCTTCTTTTGGTGATCGATGCGGTGGAAGGCCCCACAGAACAAGATCTTCAAATTACGAAATTGGCGTGGGAGAGGGGAGTGGCTGTTATTTTACTGATTAATAAATGGGATCTTTTGCCCAAAGAAAAGAAAACCAACACGTATTGGCAAAAAGTGTTGTGGGATAAATTTCGTCATTTTAATCGTATTCCGTTTCTTTTTATTTCTGCCTTAGAAAAAAGAAATATTCCAAAAATTTTCGAGGCCCTCACTCAAACCAAAACGTTTTATGAGCAAGTGATTGATCCTAAAAAAGTAAATGAAACCTTTCTGAAGTGGACGACAAGAAATTCCCATCCTTTGGTCAAAGTAACTGTATTTCGTCAGGAAGTTAAGTTTTTCAAGGTCCGTCAAATTCAAAATGCTCCTCCTGTGTTTGAAGTTAAAACAAGCCATCCTCACACGATTGTATCTCTCTACGATCGCTATTTAAAAAATCAATTTCGAGAAACGTATGGCTTCTGGGGCATTCCCATTGAAATTATCTATAAGCGTGTTTAAAAACTGTAGGTCAAGGTAAGAACAAAATTAATAGCATCGCCGTTTAAGGACGTGCCGCGAGCCGTTTTCTTGCTTTCGTCCTGGAAGAAAATGAGCTGATAAGACCCTTGGACCCCCATAAAAACTTGTCGGGCTTTAATAGGGATTTCAAATCCTCCTCCAAAATCAAATCCTGGGCCTTGGTCCGTGGTATTGGCAGGAACATCATCTAGCCATTTGGTTCGAATAAAAAGTCCGCCTCCCATAAAAAGATAGGGATTGGCAAAAAGAAGTCCTTTTGAGTAGCCTTCAGACATAAAATAATATTTTGCGCGACCTATGATATCAAGAAGGGTCGCCCAGCCACTTCTTCCATCGATTAAAAATTGATGAAAGCTATCATTGATTGTAAACTCTCCTGCAAATTGTCGGGTAAAAAAATAGGTTAAAAAGGCTCCAGCACTAAATCCAGTCCCAAAAAGAGTTCCTAGGCCTCCCGTAAAGGTCCTCCCTCCAACATGAAGCCCAATATCTACAAATCTTGATTCATAAAAGAAAATTTCATCTTCTTGAGATTGTTTGAGGTCATATCCATACGCAGAGGCATCCTCATAAATATCGGTTTTATCCGACTGAGCCCAAAGAGAAAAAGAACTTAAAGAGACAACGAAAAGAATCCAAAAGGGATAGATTTTTCGCATACTTAAATAGTATACCAAAGTAACATTCAATTGACAAATATTTATGAAGTCTATAAAAATTATGGACTATGACACATTTTGACCGAAAAGAGCTTAAAAGACCCGATGTGGTTTTAACAGAACTCAGAGAAGGGTACCACTGGGTTGAAGACCACATTCGTTCTGTGGTCATACTTTTTGCTGTTCTTTTTGGGGGGCTCGCCCTTTGGACCGTCATCCATACCTATACAAGCAAAAAAGAAGCTCAGGCTTTAAGTAGCTTTTATACAGCAGAAAAAAAACTTGAAAACAAAAGACAAGAACTAACTTCAAAAAAATCAACAGACCCTTTAAAAGAGCTTCATCAAGAAATAGTTGAAATGGAAACTGTCACACAGGCATTTCCAAAATCTAAGGCAGCCTTTTTAAGCTATTTAAAATTAGGAGATCTTTTTTCAGAACAAAAACGCTATCCAGACGCCTTGGGGTATTATGAAAAATCACTGAAACTTTCCAACGGAAAGTTTTATAAAATCCTTGTGCTTTATAATCTGGGATACATGAATGAACTTTTGGGGCAGTGTGACAAGGCCATTGAATGGTTTACTCAAATTACATCCTATCAAAAACAACGATTTTTGCTGTGGACGTTTGGCTATCGTCCCAATGTTTTTTGGCTTTCTTCGGCTTATTTTGGGATAGGGCGCTGTTATGAAAAACAAAAACAGGCAGAGGCTGCCAAAGAAGCCTATTTAAGAGTTTCTGATGAGTTTCCCAATACACCGTATGCAGACCAAGGACGAGCTTTGGCAGAGTTGATCGCCCATCCATGAAAGTATTTTTTTTATCTTTGATCCTCCTTTTTACCGTCACAGCCTGCAGCAGTATTTTCCCCAAATTAGAAAAAAGTGCTTCTGGCAATAGCCCTAAAAAAAATCTTATTTTTTCTGTGATCAAACCTAAAGTTTCTATTGTAACGAAACTTCATCCTTCTGTCGAAAGATCGACGCCCCTCGTGATTGGAGATGTGATTTATCAAGGGTCTGTCCACGACCATTTTTTTGCACTTCAAAAAAGATCAGGCCACATTCTTTGGACCAAAGAAATTAAAGGAGGCGTAGAAGGGGGCAGCGCTTATTTTGATCGAAAAGTTTATTTTGGGGCCAATGATGGATTTTTTTATTGTTTGGACAGCAGCACGGGCAAAACACTTTGGGCCTATCATGCCAAGGCAGAAATTCTATCTACCCCCATTGTCGTCGGTGGAATTGTCTATTTTTCAACGATCCAAAATACAGTGTATGCCCTCAAAGCACAAACAGGGGAATGGGTGTGGTACTATAACAAAGGCTATATTCAAAAAATTTCTGTCCGGGGAAGTTCTTCACCTGTGTACGAAGATGGAAAAATAATGATTGGTTTTTCAGATGGATACTTTTATGCTTTTAATGCATTTAGTGGAAATGTTCTTTGGTTTAAAAAGTTATCTGAAGAAGAAAAATTTATGGATGTGGATGTCACCCCCATCGTGGGAGCCAAAGATGTCATTGTGGCAACCTATGATGGAAATGTGTATGCACTTCATCTGGCTACAGGAGACATTAAGTGGAAATATAGAAATTGGGATGTAGATGGTCTAACGGCAGATGAAAAGGCTGTGTATCTGACCAGCAGTGATGGTGTTGTTTTTTGCTTAAACCGAAATAATGGGAAAAAGCTTTGGGATATCCAACTTTCCTCAGGAACTCCAACACTTCCCATTGTTGTCGAAGATCAGCTTATTTTTGGCAGCTCTGAAAACTATGTGTATAGTGTATCCATTGAAAATGGAAGTGAGATATGGCGCTATAACACAGATTCTGGAATGACGGGACGTCCTGTGTTTTCCAGTGATAAGCTATACTTATTTACGAATCTGTCGACGCTTCATATTGTGGATCCGTTTTATCTCATCCCATCATCGCGTTAGGGTGGGGAATCCTATTCAAAGCGTCTGATAATGAATATTATGTAAAGTATTAACAGGAGGTCAAAATGACATTCGTACAATTAGGCAATGTAAAACCTGAAGCACCCCAGGGATCTACTCTTCTTCTAACAGACAATGCCGTTCGTAAGATTAAAGACTTTTGCGAAAGGCTTCTTGAAGCCAAGGGTAAGTATTTGCGAGTTTATGTCCAAGGCGGAGGTTGTTCAGGCTATTCTTATGGATTTAAATTTGACGACAAAGCCCCAGAAGACCAAGTTTTTGAAAAAGATGGCGCCCAAGTCATTATAGATCTTCAAAGCCTTCTTTTAATCAATGGCGCTTCCATTGATTATAACGATGGCTTAACAGGAGCTGGATTTGCCGTTCAAAATCCAAATGCTACGGGCAGCTGCGGGTGTGGCTCGTCTTTTAGCGTTTAAAGGCTGTTGAAAAAGGCTCATCTGCATCGTTGCCCTCGTCGACTCTCCTCGGGCGCCTTGCATCTAAACCTTTTTGAACAGCCTTTAAAAAATTAAAGAATCTTGGCGAGATTTTTGCCTATTTTAAATTCCTTTTCCTCAAAATGAGCATATCGAATATATCCTAACGCAATGACACATTGGTATTTGGGAGAAAAACATTGGCTTGTAATAAAGCCAATTTCTTCGCCTTGTTGGGTAAAAATTTTTGACCCTTTTGAAACTTCTTCTTTCTCATCTATTTTTAATAAAACAAGCTCTTTATTGACATGGCCTAAGTTTTGAAGTCTCGCAATTGTTTCTTGCCCAATGTAGCAGCCCTTTTTAAAATTTAAAGCGTGAAACAAATGGGCTTCCTGAGGAATCGTCGTTTCATCCATGTCGACTCCATAAAGAGGTGTTTTAGATTCGATCCGTAAAATTTCTTGATCTTCTTTTGAAATAAAAGGTGCATCTAACTTTTTTTGAAAGGATACAAGATTTTCTTTTTTCATCCAAAACTCAAAACAAGGATACCCCCATTGGGATTTATACACTATCCACACATCCAAAATACTTTTATGGCTGAAGGGAGCTTCCACAGAAAAATGTGGGAAATAGGTACGAACAAAAGAAGGGCTTTCTTGCCCCAAGACCCCTACCCCACCCCATTCTTGAGAAAGATCTTGAAGAGAGACCTTTTGGATAAAAATATATCGTCTCAAAAGATCTAAAATTTTATCTTTTAAGTTTTGATGACATTCTATTTTAAAGTCATCTTGATCCGCATAACAAAATAAATCAGCTAAAATTTTTCCTTTAGGTGTACAAAGGCAGGCATAGCTGCCTTTCCCTAAAGAAAGGGTTTGAATGTCTTGCGTTAAAATCCGATTTAAAAATAATCTTGAATCGCTGCCGAAAACTTGGGTCACACATCGGTCTGACAGATCCAGAAGGCCTAATTTCATTTTCTTATTTTATCGATAAGGACATGAAAAACTTGTCGAGTTTTGGCTAAATCCCAGGGCTGCTACAGAATATTTTCCTCCATGACTAATGGTAATAGAGACCTCTGGAGCTGTTCCTGATCCTCCTAATTGATGATTTCCATAACGAGCTACCGTATTTTCTGTCTTTTTAAGAGGCATAGAAATTGTATTGCTCGCATACATTTGTCCTTGGGGAATGACAACTGCAAGTATTTGATATTGGTTATTTAAGCCAGTAACTGTAAAACTATAGGATGCTTGATACTGCATCGTTGATCTATTTACTTGAATACGTACATCAATATTATTATTTCTGCACAGTTCCTCAGCCGTGGGTGCTGGAGGAGGCGGCGGAGAATACGCAGGAGGTTGCGTTACTGAAGTTGGAGCGGGAGGTGGACTGCTGGGAGCTGGGGTCTGCTGAGAAGTCGAGGGTGCGGCGACGATCGCTACGGTAGATTGTGGCGAATATCTTGGAGCTTGTTGTGGTTGTGAAGCAACGGGTTGTTGCTGTGAGGCGACCGGTTGTTGCGTAGAAGAAGAAATGGCTGAAGAAGAAGCAAGGGTACCCTCTTCTTCTCTACTTCCTTCTTGAGGAGCGGTGCCACAGTGTGTTCCCATCACCAAAACGAAACTTAAAAACATGGCTTTTAAAAAAATATCAATTTTTTCCACCATCTTCTTCTCCTTGAATAGGCTTAGAAACTAAATTAAAAAATGATTAGAAACCAACGTACCTCTTACTTACCCATTATACCACGATTTCCAAAAAACAAGGGCTTACGACCAGTCCAAAGTTGGGGGCTGTTGAATTTTCACTCCATCACGGCGTCATAAGCCATGAGAAACAAAAAGATAGCTCGCGTTTCATCACTGGCATTAGCTTTTAAATATCGAAGCCCTTCCGTTAAATTTTTATCATCTGCTAAACCTTGCAAAATTTCTGGCTTAATATCTATTTTTTTTCCTACTCTGTAAATGCCTAAAACAGGATCAATATCATATCCTTCTGCTTTTTCTTTTGCATAGTAAGCAACATAAGCTTGTGCAAATTGAGTGGCTTGAGCATCATAGTCTTTGGGATTTCCATAGGAAATCTCTAAGCTGGGAGAAAAAGAAAAAATGGCTTCATACGTTGGAATTTTACCTTGCCTATTTTCTTTAATGATCAAAACACTTTGATCGGATTCCAAAACAAAAAAATCCAAAAAAGGATCATAACTGTTTTTTCTGAATGGAAAGAATTCATTCTGATAACGAAGATCTTCATGATAAAGATGATCTAACAATTCGAATAGTACAGATTGGATCGAATTTTTCTGTGAGTTTCGTTTCAACTGAAAGGAAGGACGCCCTTCTAAATACCCTCCAATTACATCTCCTTGGATCATGGATCCTTTCACTTGAAAATACGCACGTGTCTGTGTATTTAGTCTTTCTGCTAGAATCGAATTTATTCCATCAGATAATGTAAATTGTTGAGCTCCTGCATCCGTTTGCTCAAATGAAAGGGTTACTTTCCCATATTCTTTAAGAGGAGCTTCTTGTGAAACCTGGGAGTCAAAAGCTTCCACCAAAAGACTTGAGATGTCCTCTGAACTTTCAGACCACGGAAATTGAATGACCGCCGTTCTTACGGATGGACTGGCCATACTTGTTATAGAAAAACATACAACACTTATAAAAAGAATTCTTTGAAGAATATTTTTTTTCATACC
>Ga0209541_10015424_pt1 | contig 11411 bp, 12 predicted proteins | sample RifCSPlowO2_01_FD_184027 | JGI IMG/M metagenome (GOLD analysis project Ga0209541, IMG submission 184027) | Groundwater microbial communities from Rifle, Colorado - Rifle CSP2_plank lowO2_0.1 (SPAdes) (version 2) | ecosystem: Environmental > Aquatic > Deep subsurface > Groundwater | place...
AAATCAATAAAATGTAATTCACTCGTTTCCGCATGAACAATCATATTTGAAGTCGTCAAATCCCCATGAATAATATTCGCAGAATGTAACTTCGCAATCCGCTGCCCCATCTCCCGCCCAAGATCAACTACCTGCTCTCGCTGTTCTAACACATCTTTCAACTTCACACCCGGCACAAAATCCATAAGAATACTCATCCGCTTATCAGAAAAATCCCGTAACGCCGGACTAGGAAAACCCATCTCCTGCAATCGCCCCAACACCTTCGCTTCCCGTCGCGTACGAAACTTTCGCAAACTTTCATCTAACGCCGGCAGTCGATACGCCTTCGCTAAGCGCTCTTTCATCACTTGACTGCCATCTTTATACAATATCGCTTCTGCCCCATGGCCAATTTGTAACATAGTAGCAAGAAAAACACTTACTCTTTAAATACATAGCGGTTGGAATGCAATGACTTACAACAACAAAAACATACAGAAACATTTATAAAATAGTACCGATTATAGGAACTATTATGAAAAGCAAAAAAGATCATCTATTAGAACTATTCTTCAATTACCCTACAAAACAATGGCATTTTGAAGAAATACTCACCCAAAGTAAACTTGCCCGCAGTAAAACAGACCAATGGCTAAAAAGATTCAGAAAAGAAAAGCTAATCACACGTATAAAAGAATACAAAAAAATGCCCTATTATATCGCAAACTACTCTTCTGCAAACTATAAAAATAATAAAAAAATATATGCCCTCCAAAAATTACACAATAGCGGACTGCTCAATCACCTCTCCAATCTACCCAACGCTCAATCGGTAATTCTCTTCGGCAGTTTCAGCCGCTCGGACTGGTATAATAACAGTGATATAGATATTTTTATTTATGGAGACACAGAAACTCTCAAAATTGCCCCCTATGAACTAAAACTTCATCGTGACATCCAACTATTTATTGCAAAAAATCCAACTGAACTACAAGAATTAGGCACCCCTTTGCTCCAAAACATTATTAAAGGAAATATTATTAAAGGCAATATAGACTTTGTGAGAGTAGAAATCAATGCCTAAATACCTAACACAACAAAGAATCTAAACGAAATCAATCCCCCCTAAGTCGGCATTGAAATAAATTTTCTGATTATTTTAATCTTTCTATAATTTAAAGAAAAACACACATCCATAACTCTTATAAAGATAATTCTCATAATGGAAATAAAATGGCAATTATAAATACATCCAAACCAATTTCAGGTCTGGCTTTCCTTCTGGGAACCAGTCTTAGTGTCATCACCGTTCCGTATGCTGCGTATATAGGATACCACCGCCTGACATCACATACTGCTAAAGTAAGTGAATGTATTAGTGCCGAATACCAGCTCACGGTAAATGAAAAAGCATCAACAGACCTTCATCAAAAAGAAAAACTTCATCCGACAACGTATAGCGCTGATCCCGTTATGGATGGATATCATCGTCAAAAGATTGAAGACTACTATGAAAATTCTGTAAAACGAACCAGAGATCAATACCATGCTCTGTGTCCTCGCTCCTGGAAAGAAGATTATAACTTTTACTCCGAAACGGCCCCTCTCACTTTTTTTGCTGCATTAGTAACCCTCTCTATTGCCGGCATTGGATTAGAAGTAAACAGAAAAAAAGAGTAAAAAATGATTGCATTTAACGCTTGATTTCATGTAACAAAAAAATAAAAAATCCTACAATTTCACCGCACCCCGAATCTTCCCCGTCCTCTCCCGCTCCCGCCGTTCCACAATCCCATCCGCCATCTGCCGAATAGTCAACTCAAGCACATTTGAAATATGACTACCTGATCTATAATCCGCAGGTCCAAACGCAAACACCCGCCCCTCTTCTTGCAACTGATAACATTGAGAAAACGCCTTCTCCTGCGTCGGATGATACACCGCAATGCTTTTTCCCCCTTTGTGATTCAACGTTGCAAAACACGGCACATCCGTCGGCCCATCACCAACATAGATCATCTGCGTAAACGGCACTCGTCTATCGCAATCATCCACTTTGCTATTCACATCAATTCGAGAATCAATATTACCACCTTTGTTAATCAGATGAATATACTCCGTCTTCTTCGCATACCCCACCGTTCGTGCAATTCCCGCAATCACTCCATCTTCCTCATAAAACTCTGACGCAAATACTCCATTAACTACCAAACCAAGCGCACTCCCCATAATCGTTTCCTTCATCCCCGTACTAATAATATAATGCTCTAATTTGATATCCGCTTTGCGAAACCCCTCTGTATCACAAACAACCTCTTTCATCCGCGAAAAGAACTCCGGCAACCCTTTAAATAACTCCATTTGCGCCCCTAACTCCCGCAGCAACCCATTTGACAGCCCCGCAAACTTCCCCTCCCGCGTATACTTCAGCATCGAATTCATATAGACACATTCATCATCAAAATTAACCCCTTGCTTCTCAATTTCCTCCTGCCATAAATCATTCTGTCGCCAAAACTCCCCCCCACTCACATTAAAATGCTCAAACAACACCTCCTGCATATAGACAGGTGTCAGTGTCAAATCACAATCATACATAATCGCAATAACATTTTGTTCAACAGCCATATTATACACTTCAGAAACCACCCATTTATAAATATTAAGCAACACAATCTTTCGTCAGATTCAAATACCACTTAAAAGTTACAAAAAAACGAAAGATTTATAAATACGCCCCATTTTAACACCCTCATGACACCTACCCTAACCCAAAAATTAGCTACCAAAGTAGCACCCTATCTAGCCTTACTACCTTTTGCCACCGCCTGCGGAGAGATTACTGTCAACTCCGGACCACAATGTTCTGTAATGTATCGTGATAATCTCTTAAGTGACGCAAAAATGAAAAGTGAAACAGCGCTTGCCATGCAAGATGCCGATACCCTTCTCCAAAAAATCAAAGAAGTCTATGCCAAAGGAACGCCAACAACAGAAAACTTCACCGCGTTCACGGGACTCAAATTTAAACAAACCACTCCTCAATACGAATTTAACAACCAAACCGCACAATGCGCTCAAAACCAAGACGAAGGATACTGCATCTATGTAGATAGAAAAACCAATCCTAAATCTTCAATGTTGCAAGACATCCGCTGGCGCGTTAACTATGATGCATCACAGCTTGATTCCAAATTCAAAGAAGGCACTGTCTTTGTACATGAAATAAGTGTACAAGATCAACAAAGAATTACTCGCGAAATCTCTCACAGCGACCGTTCATTCAGCGGCTGTCATCTACGAATCGTAGACAATAATTACACCCCACAAGACGGCCACTTAGTTGTGAAAGGACTTGTGAGCTGGGGCGCCAACTGCAATACGCAGCTTTGCAAAGACCAACCTCCAAAATTACAAGACGTAATGACTGAATTGGTAATAAAGTATAAGTAAACCATAATCTATTAACAACAATATCACAATAATTATAAACCACATTCGCATCAGCATAAAAATGACAGAAAAAGATACCCTCGAAGGCATGCTCCAAAGTATTGAAACAATAGAAAAAGTCGACCACACTACTATATATAAAGTAACCATTCGCCAAAACAGTGACAGCTGCTATGTTCTTCCTTATATTGGTCGCATCAACCCAAATGACATTACAAAAATGACCGGCAAGCCTATTAAGTATATAGAATACGAAACCGGTTTCTGGATTGGAAAAACAGTACATCAAGAATTAATTGGATCCGGAGTCCATTACCACAGCGCAAAGTATAAATCAGAACGAAAAAAGTTATTAGAATTCTATAAATCCAATAGTGATTCTTTATAATCCAAATCTCACGTTTCCAAAATCACAACCTCACCTCTCCAAAACACAAATCTATTTAAACCACATCTTACCATTATTGATTTTTGAATGAAAGATGTCAAACAGATAAATAATTTCTTCACAACAATTTTAGATTTATTTGAAAAAGACATCTCTTCATCAAAACAATTTCAAAAAAAGAGGTGCGATAATGAATAATACTCTCGATAGTAAAATATATTGGGGCGAATCAGAAATAAACGCCGCATATGACAAAGCAAAATTCCAAGAATTTCAACAGCAATCTCCAGAACAAATCAAACAAGCCTGTACTGACAAAAACGGCAGATTAAAACATATCATCCGCGCTGAACACTTCGACCTCGAATTTCTTGAAACCATCTGTGAGACCGCCAAAGCCGCACGAAGGGTTGCCAAACTCGAAGACAAATATCTCAAAAGTCTGCTCACAGGTAAATCCGTACTCAATTATTTTGCCCAAGAAAGCAGCCGAACTTTTTTATCATTCTCAACTGCCCAGGCTCATCTTGGCATGCGTCGCGAAGATGTCCGTGATATTAAAACTTCTTCGCAAATGAAAGGCGAACCCGAAAAAGATAGCCTAAGGACCCATTCATCTTATTTTAATTCCATTGTCTGCCGTCACCCTTCTGATGTGTATGACCTCTTCGCAATCTGGGCACTAAGCCTATCAGATCGTTCCGTCTCTTTTGTCAACGCCGGCTCTGGTAGTAAAGAACATCCTACCCAAGGGATATTAGATTACTACACGTTTCGAGAATCACATAAAGAAGGATTAGATGGTAAATCATTTGCCTTTGTCGGAGACGCGCTGCGTGGCCGAACCATCCACTCCAACATGAAAATTCTCACATTGCATCAAGATATAACAATTTATTCTGTCGCCCCAAAACATCTGCAACTTGATGAGGAAACAGAAACCTACCTGCAACAAAAAGGAACAAAATTAATCAAAGTAACCGATGGTCTCAAAGACGTTGTTCCCCTCATTGACGGCGCAATCTATATGACCCGCATCCAAGATGAACATGATAAAGATAAAGGAAAACAGAAATACGACCCTAAATTTATTTTTGAGGAAGAAATGCTCAATCAAATGCGCCCAGGTGCCATCCTCACCCATCCTCTCCCAAAAAGAGAAGAAATAGCTCCAGGAATAGATTATTATAAAAAAGACCCACGAATCATGCTCTGGCGCGCTGTTCGTAACGGCATGTGGACAAGAGCTGCAACCTTTGCCTACCTCTTTGGTGTCGATGACCAAATTCGCGGACAATATGAACGGATTAAAAAAGCAGCTGCAACACCATAACTTCAACTCCATTTGAAGTTATCGTGTTAAATGCACTCACCTCTCTTATTGATAACTATTATCAATAAGACCTATCTGATTAAACCCAACTCACCAGTCCATCATCTTCTTCAGGCAGTGTACCATAGCGACTGATAGAAAGATTAATATTCTCGAAAGAAATTAATCCTGTATGGCAACTAAACATCTCTGTAAAAACTGTGGCAGTAACAACATTATTTTGAACGGTACACGTTCAAATGGTCGACAAAAATATCACTGTAAAAATTGTCGATGCTATCGAACATTCGGACCAGAATATTATTATTCATCGGAACGAAAAGAAGAAATTCTAAGAGCCTATAAAGAACGTTCTAGTCTTCGAGGCGTCAGAAGAATTTTTGGTGTCTCTATAACCACGATTTTATCTTGGTTAAAAAAAAAGTCTCAGGCTTGAGACCATTTTCTGAATCTTTATTTCCTGCACTTGCAGGAGACATTGTCGAGTATGATGAATTGTGGTCTTTTGTTGTGAGCAAAGCACAACGAATAGGGGTTTGGGTAGCGCTTTGTCGTCGGACAAAGCAAGTTGTGGCATATTATTTAAGAGATAGGACTAAAGAATCGTTTAGGATATTTTACAACAAAGTTCCTCTTGATTATGCAAATTGTCTGAGCACAAGTGATGGATTAGAAGTCTATAGAGTTCTCAAAATTTATGGGCACAGCATGGGAAAGAAAAAACAAGGGAGAACGTCTCAAGTAGAAGCGTTTAACACGATTTTACGACAAAGATTAGCTCGTTTGGTGAGGAAAACGTGTACTTTTTCAAAATCATTTGAATGCACGAGATAGTGATTAGATGGTTCATTCAACAATATAATGAGGAGATATTATCAGTCGGTTTGTAACACTGCCCTTCTTCATGCCAAACGGCAATAAAACTACTTAAAAGTAACAAAATAAGCATAAGATTTATAAACAACCGCTATTTTTAAAGCTTGAAAACAATGATTAAACAAATATTATCCCCTAATAAACCATTGGCACAACTAGTTAAAAAAACATTAATGCCAACAGATCCTACTCTTGAAACGCGAGAGGTAACAAGCCAAGATTTGGAACAATTTATAGATAGATTTAAACAGTATGGATTGTATTTTGAAGGAGGAGAAAAACTATTAAGAGAAGGAATTAATATTTATGAACAGGTAGGGAAAGAATGGGGAGATAACCGATATTATATTCTAGATCGAAGTATTTCTTCGGCGAGTATTAGAGATAATTATCATCTATCACAAACAGAAAGAACGCCGGAAAGAAAATTACCAGCAGTCGTTTCAGGTTCTGAATTCATAGAACGATTGATGAACTCGTTGCATAGCGTAATAGAACGAAACATAAGAAAGGATACAAGAACTCTTTCTTTAGTGACTATTTTGCAAAGAGAGATAGATGAGGTTGGAAGAGAACACAGAGGAAAAGGAGAAGACTATCGCCCAAGAGTGAATAGCCCCTACACAAAAGATTTTGTTCTTGATCAAGGAATGGTAGAGGTAAAACATATTGACCCAGTAAGACTAATTGACACCATAGCCTTACCTATTTCGAAAGATAATTTTGACAACGATTTACAAAAAGTTGTTGATATTTATTCTAAAATTATTCAACATGAAACACCTCCAGAGTTACGGCAGTTGGATGTAGAACAAAATATGTCAACTAAACATATGTCAACTAAACTTAAAAACATTTTAAAATATGCTGTGAAACAAGGAGTATCCCGCCAAGCATTTGAACAAAAAGTACAAGATAAATATTTTAATTTAATAACACATAGTTTCTTTGATTGGGCACATGTAGATGAATTACGTCAAAAAATAGAGATAGAACCAACCATTGAAACAATAAAAAGAGTATATCAAAATTTCTATGAAAGAGGATTAATCTCTTCGGGAGATAATCTAATTCTCAACGTAACAGAATCAAGTCAAGAGAGAGATTTTGAAGATCCTAACACAACGCAATTAAAACGCCAAGATCTTTCATTAACACAGATGATAACAGAAATATTTGGGTATACAGCAGAAAAATTTATTCCAGAGCAAAATAGAATTGATGAAGTCCTTTCTGATTTACAAGCATATTATGAGGACATAAATGTGTTTGGTGATATAGAAGGGTTAGATTCGCTAGATAAAAACAGTGTTTTAAACAGTTTAAGTGAGGGGGAAGGACACTATGATTGGTTGTTTGATCAGCAAGGAGATATAATTCTTTCATACTTCCCAGAGGAATATTTACAACAAAAATATGAAAATCTGTTTGAACAAATAGCAAACACAAATGATTTTGATATAGGTATATTTCAAGCTAAACTATTATATCATCTATCAGGCGATAAAAAAGCAAAGATTTCAACAGAATTAATAGATAGAGCCTATCGAAGCTGTCAAATATTAATTAATGAGGATCATGGTGACCCGTATTATAAAAGTATAAAGAAGGCAATAACAGAAATTACAGGTGTAAACTATAATCCTCGAAAACATAAAGACGTAAGAGAAGTAAAAAGAGAGATGGGAATGAAAGAACCACTAGAAGAGAAACCCTATTTCCCCGTATCTATTTTTGGCGGTGAAGCTTTATTGATATACCAAGGGAATAGAAATAAACTAAATCCTATTCTAGTAGGACAACACCTAGAAGAAAAATTAGCCGAATTAGTATTCAAATACGTTACCACCGATTAAAATTTTTCGTATTAAACACACTCACCCTACCGTTAAACGCACTCATCCCCATTGTTAAACGCAATCACCATTCAAAACACCCTCTTTACCACATCCCCTACAAACCCCACAAATAATGGTGCAGGATTGATCAATCGCGATTTAAATTCAGGATGTGCTTGTGTGCCGCGAAACACCCCATTCCCTAACTCCATAAATTCGACAAGCGTCGTCCCATCAGAATCAACATACGTCCCCGAAAAAATCATCCCCTTCTCCTGCAATATTGCATGATACTTTGGATTCACTTCATATCTATGCCGATGCCTCTCCAACGCAATAGGAGAACCATACAACCCGCACACCTGACTGCCTTCCTTCAACGAAGTCGTATACCCACCTAACCGCATCGTCGCTCCCTTCGCCGTAACATGTCGCTGTCCTGGCAAAATATCAATCACCGGATGCGCAACAACCGCCCCCTCTTCTACAAACTCCGTACTATTTGCGCCACTCAACCCACACACGTTGCGCGCAAATTCAATCACCGCAATCTGCAATCCTAAACATAACCCCAAATACGGAATATTGTTTTCCCGCGCATACTGCGCAACCAAAATTTTTCCTTCACATCCTCGTCGTCCAAATCCACCTGGAATAATAATCCCCTGCATCCCCGCTAACTTTCGCGTAACATCCTCCTGCGTTACAATATCCGTCGTATCAATAAAATGCCACTGCACATGCACATTGTGAAATGCTCCCGCATGAATTAAACTCTCCATAATACTTGCATATGAATCCTTCAACCCTGTATATTTGCCGCAAATCGCCACCTGCACCGTTCGTTCCCGATTCTTAATCCGATTCACCATCTCTCCCCACTCCAACAGCTTTGGATCAGTTCGCAATCCCAATTTGCGCTCAAGTAATGCCCGCAGCCCTTCCTCTTCAAATATCAACGGCAATTCATAAATAGTTTCCGTATGCGGATCACTAATTACTGCATCAACGTTAATCCCACAAAACCGTGCCACCTTCTCTTTAGCATCCCCAGTCAATTTCTTCTCAGAACGACAAATCACAATATCCGGCCGAATTCCTTTTTGTAATAAACTCTCCACACTCGTCTGCACAAGCCGCGTCTTCACCTCATCAACACCAGATAACAACGGCGCATACGCCAAATGGCAAAACGTCATCCGTTCACGAAACTCATTACTCAACTCCCGAATCGCGCGGATAAACCAACTCTCCTCAATATCATCAATTGTTCCCCCAATCTCAATCATCATCACATCTGGCTTTTCATCTGATGCAATCGCAAGCAATCGCCGTTTAATCTCATCAATCACATGCGGAAAAATCTGCACCGTCTTCCCCAAATATTCCCCTTTGCGTTCGCGCGCAATCACCGCATCAAATATTTTACCCGACGTCAAATTGTGAGAAAACTTACTAGTATGATTTGTAAACCGCTCATAATGGCCAAAATCCATATCCACTTCCCCGCCATCTTCAAGCACAAACACCTCCCCATGCTCAAACGGATTTATGGTCCCCGGATCAACATTTAGATAGCCATCACACTTCACATTCACAATCTTATACGGCTCAAGAAGCTTCGCAATCGACCCCGACACAATACCCTTACCTAACCCCGACAGATTCCCCCCCGTTACAACAATCCATTGAATATTGGTAAGCGACACAATGTAGGCTATAATCCGGATTTATAAGGATTGTTGTGAAGGAAAATATAGAATTTTCTTTTGTTGTATCTTGGAAAATTGACACAGGAGCGTCCAAGCATTGGACAGGATTCAGTTAGAAGTTTTATTGATTCTCTTTTTTATTTTAGAGTAGTTAAATTTAAATATAAGTTGCATTATTTTTCTTTGAAATGGCAACTGTAGAAAATTTAGAACAATTAAAAGATTATTTTCATCCTGGAACACTAATGTTTACGGATGATGTAGAAGAACGTGGAATTGATAATAGATTAATTCGGATTGGATTAAGATTGGATATGGGAATGTCTAGACCAGAAATGAATATGTGGTATCTTAAAAGAGGAGAAACAGATTTAGTAAGATATCACCCAGTTAGACCAGAAATGCCATTCCAAGCTGTTGCATCAGAGGGATTAGTAACACGAGTTGATTTTTTAGCAGGAAAAACACCATTAATTTATGAAGTTTGTCAATCAATTTTGGATACTGGATTTCGTGTTGGTGTTCCAAATACAGATGGATTCTTAGAAAATATTTCTTTGTTCAAAAAACAAGGGAATCTTTACGTAAGAGAGAAAGTAATTGAAATGTAAATTTTTATTTTTTTATTTTAAAAACCTTCTCCCTCACAAATCCACAACTAATATAAACCACAAACCAAAAAAAACCTCCATGCCTAAACCATCCCTTGAACTTATTGTAAATCATGACCTCATCCTCAAAGATAAAGATGGTGATGTTCCACCACCAATCAAACACCCCGAACGCATAAATCCCTACATTCGTACAACTGCTGTTGGCTGTATTTTTGGCAGTATGTTTGGAAACGCCATAGGCATAATTGATGGAAGATTGACACCCTATTTCGAACAACACGCTCCCGAAAGTATAGTCTCAAACTTAAATCATGTGTATGTAGTAGCAGGATTCTTGCTTCTTAAAAACGCCCATACCTACTACCAAAACAAAACCAAACCATTCACAACAGAAAATCCAAATGACATTGAATACGAAAAATGTTCAAGAAACATGCACCAATTCCTCGCGGCAACCACATTGATAAGCTACCTAAGTTCTTTTGCTTTAACATATAATTTACAGTAAAAAATATAATTATTTATTTTGTTAAACGCAATCATAACTTCAACTCCAGTTGAACCTATCAGAACATAACTTCGAACCAAGTTGAAGTTATTCCGTTAAACGCACTCACCTCTCTTATTGATAACCATTCTCAATAAGACATATCCATTAAACTCAACTCACTTCCCCATATATAGTAAATTGCGCTAATATTGTTACCAATTTAATGGCAATTTACTTATTGTTTCCTGCAAGGAAACTTACGAACGTTAGTGAGTATAAGATAATTGCGTGTAATGTAACAAAAACAACGCAATTATCTATACCCCACAATCTTCTCCTCCAAACAATGTTCAATTCGAAAATCATGATACCTTCCCTGCAAATCTCTCCTCCACTGTTCCGCTTTATTCTGTGTAAACATCCCGCTCAAATGTTCATAGTCAAACCCTCCTTTCCCATTTGACCTAAACACCATAGGCGCCGCAAACGGACTATATTCAAACCGCCCAAAATCCAACACCCCATCCGCATTGGTATCAACCACAAACACTTTCTCTCCAATATACTTTTGCACACTAAGCACCTGCAATGACTGATGAACCTCAGTACCAACTCGTTGGATTTCAAATAGAGAACGAACAGAACCACTCTGCATCATTAACCCCTCATCAAAAGTATATCGAAACCCCACTTTCTTCATAAGATATCTAGAATCCCGCAAAGAC
>Ga0209541_10015427_pt1 | contig 11407 bp, 8 predicted proteins | sample RifCSPlowO2_01_FD_184027 | JGI IMG/M metagenome (GOLD analysis project Ga0209541, IMG submission 184027) | Groundwater microbial communities from Rifle, Colorado - Rifle CSP2_plank lowO2_0.1 (SPAdes) (version 2) | ecosystem: Environmental > Aquatic > Deep subsurface > Groundwater | place: Rifle...
CACGGTATTTCTCGGCACATGGGAAACGGCTGGACCGGAATTCCATGCGATCAATGTCTCGAACCCCTCGATACCCGCCTCACTCGATGCGGTGGAGCTTACTCATTCGATCAACAGCATGGTCGTGGCTAATGCACACGCATATCTCGCGACTACTGCTGATACGGCTGAGCTTATGGTGTTGGATGTGTCTGATCCGAGCAACCTACCCAATCCAATTTCCTCCGGCACGATATTTGATGTGCGAGCGACTGACAGTACGGGAGCGAGTGCAAGAGATGGAAGTGTGATCTATGTATTGGGCGATAAAGCCTATTTGGGGGGCGAAGGGTCCGGTCAAGGGGATAGCGACGAGCACGAATTTTTTATTCTCGACGTATCCAATTCGGCGGCGATCACCAAGCTGGGATCGCTTGAGCTTAACCTGAAGACCACCGAGCGTGTGGTGGGTATTGCGGTGACCGGACCTTATGCGTTTATCGTCTCCGATGATACGAATATTGGTTTTCAGGTGTGGAATATCACCAACCCCGCATCGATCGTTGCGCCGTCGAGCTGCAATAATCTTTATAATTATCCGGAGAAGCCTACTGCGCTTGATTTTATGGATGACTACGGTTTTGTCTCCAATGAGGCCAACAAAGCACTTCGCATTATTTATGATGACCCCGTCTGTGTACCGTAAACGAAACTCGGAGTACAACCTGCGTGCGCGAGGTGGTTTCACTCTGATCGAGACGTTGCTCTACATTGCGCTGTTCACGATCGTGGTCGGCGGCGGCATCGTGACTATTTTTGGACTTTTACAGTCGAGCGAGCAGACACAGCAACGCATTGCCATCGAGACGGAAGGAACTTTTTTTATGAAAAAACTCGATTGGGCCATGAGTGGTGCGACGATAGTCTTGCCGGCGAGTGGTACGACTGGAACGACGCTCTCGCTCTTGCGTGATGGTACAACCTACGATTTCACGCTCTCGGGGACGACGATCACGCTTGCGGAAAATAGTGGCACCCCGCTCCCGCTCAATACCCTGAATGCTCCTACCGATAACCTCGCCTTCACACACACGGGTACCTCTCCCGATGCTCTCGAGTTGAATTTTGCATTGAAAGGAAAAACTTTCGGACCGAAAATGTATTATCTACACTGATATGCAAAAGAAAACTACATATGGGCAGTCAGGATTTATTGCGCTTGTCAGCGTGATACTGATTTCATTCGTCCTGATAACGTTTGCGGTTTCGATAAGTCTCTCCGGCTATTTAGGGCGTTTCAATCAACTCGACCTAGAGTTCAAAGAACAGAGCGTCGCTTCTGCCTCAGCATGTGTGGAGAAAGCGATCGCGGATGTGGTGGCAGGCAATCCTACGACAGGAACAATTAATTTTGGAAGTGGCGCGTACTCCTGCACCATTGTGAGTATCGCGTCGGATGTTCCCACGACAGGGAAGACCACCATCAAAGCGCAGGGGGTGCACAGAAACGCTTACACCAATCTCGTCGTCGTTGTTGATTCGTCAACCCAAGCGGTGCTTTCGTGGAGAGAGTTTGCGACCATGCCGTAGAACAAAATCCAAGGTCCGGCCTTGAAGAAGTTGCATCTAAGGCCGGACCTTTGATTTTCCTGTGACAGAGTTGTGCATATTTGCCCCGTGTGTTAGTTTGCACATCAGTTCACTTGGATTTTTTTAATCATTTATTTAATAGGTTTCTCATTTATGAAGAACATGAAGAACAAAAAGGCGGGCTTTACGCTCATCGAGATTCTCGTCGTTATTGGTATTATCGCCATCTTGGCAACGATCGTACTCGTTGCAATCAACCCTGCGCGTCAGTTCGCACAGGCAAACGATACGCAGCGCACATCAAATGTGAATGCGATATTGAATGCCATCGGTCAATATATTGCTGATAACAAAGGTATGCTGCCCAAGGGAGCAGAAGTGACTCCTGTTGAGATTACCGATACACCGAAGGTAATTTCAAAATCGAGTGGTATCGATCTCTGCAAGGCACTTGTTCCAAATTACTTGCCATCACTTCCTGTTGACCCGAGAGAAACAGATGGCGCCGTCGTAAATTGTGACTCAGCTTATAATACGCAGTATTCTGTTGTGAAGGCTACATCGACAAGCCGCATTACGGTTTCCGCTGTCGGAGAGGTAACTCCCGCAACACCAATCTCCGTGACCCGCTAAAGAAAAACACAGAAAGGTTTTTGCAAAATCCGCCCAGAATATGGGCGGATTTTGTTTTTTCCTGCAAATGTCCTTTAGAAAGTCTAAAGGACATTACCACAACAATGTCCTTTACTTATTTATTTCAAGCAACATTATGTCGTGCATCGGTCTTCTGCCTCTGTGGAAACGCTGGCAAGCGAAAAGAGCTCTTGGAAAAGATGGCTGTAACACTTGCCAAATCGTTTTATATTTGTTATGTTTTGCCCCAAGTTCATTCCCCGAAGAGGAGGCGAACCTGTCGGTATTTCGTTTGAGTGCCCCGAGCACCTTTTAATTCACAGAGCGCGTGTCTGTAAAGTGGTATGCCCTCTTTGATCTTATATTCATTTTTATTCACCCGAGTGCAGGCGGCCTTGGTCGGTAGATTATTATTTCTCAAATTATTATGAAGGAAATCTTTCTTGCATCGAAAGGAAAACGATCGGTTTATAAAAAGGTGAGTGCCGGTATTTTGGCGCTTTCGCTCAACCTCTCGTTGGGTGGAGTCGGCACGATGCTCATGGGTACGCAGGTCGCGTATGCAGTACAACCAGTTAATACTGGCTACACAATTACAGGAAATTTTTCTATCACCTCGCCGACCACAGTTAATTTGTTTGGAACAGCAAGTGCAGATTCTTATACGGGCAAAAGCAGCGACCAGGTGATGGGTGTTGACTGGACCGGAGCTTGCAGTGCAACTTCAAAGATAGAGTTTGGCTTTGATGCAATAACATTTGTTGGTGGCACTGGAGTAGAACAAAATAATGGAACATTCACGAATGCCACGTGGAGCACCTCACATACATTTGCCTCTGCAGGAACGTATCCTATTTGCGTGAAGGTTTATCACACAAATTTTAATGGTGCTGAAGGTTCAGATGCGGCAACGTTTTCCGCGAGCATTGTAATCCCTCCAACATCGATCTCCGCCAGCATCACCTCGCCGGGCACGACCGGTCCGACTGGTTCGCTTGCATATACCGTCACCGGTGCCAGCTCGATCGCTTGTACGATCGACGGTATTGAGGTTTCTCCCGCGTGCACCATTGCTGGCCCAGTTTCCTTCACCGGTCTTTCGAGTGGTACTCATCTCTTTGCACTTACCGCGACCGGCGCTGGGGGCACTGCCGAGGCTTCCGTATCATGGACTGTCGATGCAACTGGTCCCGTGGTAACGATCACCTCAGGTCCGACTGGTGGGAGCGTGGTCAATTCTACTTCCGCTGCATTTGGTTTTAGCTCAGCTGAGTCGGGCGTAACCTTTGAGTGCTCACTGGATAACGACACATATTCTACCTGCACATCACTGATGTCCTATACCGGTTTGTCTCAGGGTGGCCACACGTTTGACGTGCGCGGAGTGGACATATATGGCAACGCCGGCTCAAGTGCCTCTCGCTCATGGACAGTGGACACGATCGCTCCGGTGATTACGTTGAACGGAACCACACCGGATATTGAGGTTGGTGGAACGTATGCTGAGCTTGGCGCGACTGCCGTCGATGCGCTCGACGGGTCTTTTGCTGCAACAGCTTCAGGTTCGGTGAATACCGCCGCTGTCGGTGCCTATAGCATCACTTACAACGCAACGGATGTTGCAGGCAACGCTGCCACTCCGGTTGTGCGCACGGTCAATGTTGTTGATACCACCGCTCCCGTTATCGCGACACCTTCCGATGTGACGGCAGAGGCCACTTCCGCTTCGGGTGCAGTCGTGACTTATACTTCGCCCGCCACCTCCGATGCTGTTGACGGTGCCGGTGTAGCAACTTGCTCACCGCTCTCCGGCTCACTCTTTGCATATGGCGACACAACGGTGACCTGTACTGCAACTGACGCCGCGGGGAATGTTGCAACACCTAGATCCTTTGTGGTGCATGTCGTCGATACGACCGCACCTGTGGTGACGATGGGTGCTGTTGCGACTCCCGCAAAGACCGTTTCTGCGGCCTTCTCGGCAACGGACCTCTTCTCGATCGTTACTGTTGAGTGCAAAGTGAATGATGGGACTTTTGCCGCTTGCGATTCTCCTTTTGGTCCTTCACTCACGGATGGTACGTACACGATCACCGTTCGCGCTGTGGATATCCACAACAACACGGGTGTTGGTGTGACAGGGAGCTTTACGGTCGATCTGACGCTTCCGGAAGTGACAATCACTGCGCACCCCGCTCTGTTGACCAATGGCACTGTTGCGCACTTCACGTTCACTGCAGAAACAGGAGCGACGCTTGAGTGTAAACTTGATGATGCAGCATTTGTTGCGTGTGATTCACCCGAAGATTACACAGTAACGGAGGGTGCGCACACCTTCACGGTGCATGCGACTGACGCCGCGGGAAATGTCGGAACGGCGGTGTGGCAATGGACGGTTGATACTACTGCTCCGAATGTTTCAATTACTGCACCGACAACCGGTGGCGTGACTGGCTCGTCTGGGACGGTCACCTATACGGTTGGCGACGGCACAGTAGTGTGTACGCTCGATAATCATATTGTTGATTGCAGCAACACTGCAGCAGCATTTACCGGACTTTCCGATGGAGAACACACCTTTACCATCACTTCGACTGACGGGGCGGGGAATTCAACCTCCCAGTCTGTAACATGGGTGGTTGATGCAACTGGTCCTGTTATTGCCGCGCACGATGGCATGAACGCAACGACAACGGACTCGAATGGTACAGCGGTTACCTACACGGCACCTTCAGCCAATGATGCAATTGACGGTCCGGTGTCCGTGAGCTGCACGCCCGCATCAGGGACAGTATTCCCGGTTGGTGTGACAACGGTGAACTGCACCGCGACGGATGCGCATGGCAATACAACCACATCCACATTTGCCGTGACCGTTACTCTCACCACCGGTGGCGGTGGGGACCCTGTCGATACAGACGGAGACGGCATTCCTGATACGACGGATAATTGCCCGGTCAATCCGAATGCCGGACAGGAAGACAACGATGGCGATCTTATCGGCGATGTCTGCGATACCGATGACGATAATGATGAGGTCGTTGATGAAACAGATAATTGTCCGTTGACGGCAAACACCAATCAAGCGGACAATGATAACGATGGCATTGGTGACGTGTGTGATACAGATGACGATAACGACACGGTGCTTGATGGTGGAGACAACTGTCCGATAACTGCAAACACCGATCAGCTCGACAGTGATCACGATGGACAGGGTAATGTCTGTGACAGCACGCCGAATGGTGACCCGGTTCCTCCTCCTTCCGGTGGTGGAGGCGGCGGTAGCGGCATCTACGACTACTGGGGCTGCACCAATTCGCATGCGACCAATTTCAACTCATTGGCAAACAAGGATGACGGTTCATGTCAGCTCCCTGGCGGCAACGGGGGAGGCGTCGTGACGCCGCCCGTCGTGCCGGCTCCCGTCGGAGAGGTCTTGGGTGCGGCGACGACAACGGGTGAACTCTCTCTTCCCGCAGGATGCACCGCATACGTCAATACGTACATGAAGAAGGGTAAGAAGAATAATGCCGAGGAAGTGAAGTTGCTCCAGAGTTTCTTGAACGAAGAGATAGGCGCAAACCTTCCGATCACCGGATACTTCGGCACCCTCACGCACAACGCGGTGAAGAAGTTCCAAGTCAAACACAAGAAAGATATTCTTCAGCCGTGGATCGATGCAGGATTCGGCGGAATGGATTTTGGCAACAAGGGCACCGGCTATGTCTACATGACGACGAAGCGCGCCATCAACATGATGAAATGCACCGAGATTGTTGAGCCAATGCCGGTCCTTACCCCGGACACTAATTAGGGAGTAGTAGGTAGGGGGTAAGCAAAGTCCCCATAAGAATGTGGACGCCGGGTTTGCTTTTTCGTAGCAGTGTCGCCGCCGGCGACGCAAAGCACCACCCGTCTTCTCCGCAAAACCTCCGAAGACGATCTCGAATAGGGAGTAGAAATACTCAGCAGCCTGACTTTCTGCAAAAACCGGCTTAAGTTAGCCGGTTTTTGTATATGTCGAAACACCGAAGGCGGCCCTAGTCGTGTTTATGGTCTTGTGATTGCGTTTGCGAGGAATTTGTGCTATAGTTTCCCAATGCATCAATGGCTGAAGAGACATTTTATTCCGCACGAGGGGAATAATTATCAACCGCATTTTTTGCGTTTGGAAATTACTGCGGCAATCTTCGCCCTTGTGCTTGTCGTTGAGGCGCTGTATCTCGCACAGGTCTTTATTGTTTTCCCGAAGAGTGACTACCTCGCGGCGATCTTTGCGTCCGTCCTGATCGATCAAACCAACGCGGAACGCAACGAAGTGCGCTTGGCCACATTGACCCACAATGCAACACTCGAAAAGGCTGCGCGATTGAAAGCAGAAGACATGGCCGCAAAAGGATATTTTGCACACGATACGCCAGATGGAAAGACACCGTGGTATTGGTTTGAGCAGGCTGGCTACAAATATGCCGCAGCAGGTGAGAATCTTGCGGTGAACTTTACCGATTCGACTGATGTGACGAATGCATGGATGCAGTCGCCGACGCATCGTGCAAACATTATGAATGGCGATTATACCGAGATCGGCATCGCAACCGCCGAGGGTGTTTATAAAGGGAGGAGTGCGATCTTTGTTGTTGAAGAGTTTGGACGTCCCGCACCCGTTCCTGTGACTTCTGCGGTAGCACCTGTTCTTCCTGTTGCTCCGACAAAAACAGTTACCACCCCCATAGTCACAGTGAAGCCCAAAGCAGCTCCTTTGCCACCTCTCGCCGTGAAAACAGTTGTCCCAACGGTTGTGACACCCACACAAGCAACGGTAACACCCGTGAGTATTGTGGCCGGCGCAGAAACGCTGGCACCCGCAGAAACAATAGAAACTACTGCGGCTACGGAGGATGTGGTCAGTCGAGTCGTTGATTTGCCCCCAGCTCCCGTCGCCGTGACCGCTCCGGCAAGCGCCTCACTTTTTGCGAGCGTCATTACTTCGCCGCGTCATGTTGCCGCTACTTTCTATGCCCTACTCGCCACACTGCTGCTTATTGCACTTGGTTTAGCGATCTTTATCGAGGTGCGTATTCAACATGCGCACATTATTTTGAATGGGGTGCTGCTCGTGGCGTTTATCGGAACACTTATTGCACTCAACATGGCGATTGGCACTGGCGCAGGTGCGGTGGTGGGGTAGTATAGGACCCTCCACAAACGGCGAACGCTGAGATTTTTAAGGAGCGTTAGCGACTATAAAAATCCAAGTGGAGTTGCGTACTCGCAAGCTCCCTCCACGTCTCGAATTTCATCCATTTGTGAAGGTCCTATATAATAGAATTACTCGCTAATAATCATTTTCATGAACTTCTCAAAACGCAATATTATTATCAGTGTCGCATTGGTCGCCCTCATCATCGGATTGGTCATTTTTGTCCCGAGAAAAACAACGAATCCTAATGAAGTGGCGGTTGTTGTCCCAGAAGCGAACCTTGTCGTGGAGACTGCACCAGAGACAGTAGCGCAACCGCAAGTATCGGAGTCGGCAAAGCCCGCGGCAATTTCCGGTACATTGCCTGCGAGTCGCTCTACTGCACCGAGCGCGCCTACTCCCGTGGCGCAAACCGGAAAGCTCTACAAAGATTTTATCCGTCCGACCGGATTTTCAAATACCACGACGCTTAATCTCGCGAATACCAGCGAATTTACCCTGAAACAATTTATCGGGCAAAAAGTGATCTTGCTCAACTTCTGGACGACCTCGGCGTCGAACGCGCTCCGCACATTCCCATACTTGAATGCATGGCACATGAAGTATAAAGACAAGGGACTGCTTGTCGTTTCGATCCATGTGCCGCGCTTCCTGTTCGAGCAATCCAAGAGTGTTGTAGACACAACGGTGTTTGCGCAGCATGTGGTGCATCCCGTGGTGCTTGATAACAATTATGAAACGTGGAACGCGTACGGGAATAGCGTTTGGCCGCATCAATATTTGATCGACATCAACGGCCGCATCGTTTACGACCATCCGGGTGAGGGTGCCTATACTGCGACCGAGCTCAAGATCCAAGAATTACTTGCGGCGCGTGCACAGAAACTCGGCTTACCCAAAGAAACATATGCACCACCCGCCACACCGGCAGATGCCACGGTGATCGATCTCACTCAACTGAAGAGTCCGGAAACATATCTGGGAACAGCGCGTAACGGCACACTCGGTAATGGAGTTCCGTATAAAGTCGGCAATCAAGACCTTGTGTACCCGGCGGTGTTTGTGACCGGTGCACCTTATCTTTCCGGAAGTTGGACGTTCACTAAAGAGTATGCAATGAACCTTGTTGCGAATGCCGGATTTCGTTACCAATACACCGCAAAAAATGTGGATGCGGTATTGAGTGCAGGGCAGCCTACGCGCGTGAAAGTGCTTCGCGACGGCTTGCCTTTGACTACGGAGAATGCGGGTACGGACATCCGCTTTGAAAAAGGTGTAAGTTATTTCTACGCTTCCGGAACGCGCATTTACAATCTCGTGAAGGATACGGCGGGCTACGGCAACCACACCATCGAATTTGTCATCGAAGGTTCTGGGCTACAGATCTATACCATTACATTTGGTTGATCCATCGATCACCCTAATTTACGAAAAAATCCCTTCGCTAAGGGGTTTTCGATGTCACGACATCGCACCGCACAACCGTCCACTAAGGTGCGGTGTTTGTCCACAGCTTATCACCAGTGTATGACTTGCGACATTTTACTGGTCCACATGTTATAATCGGCATACAACCAAATAGTGCGAAAGTTTATCGAGAGTGCGGAGGAGGGAATTGGCCCTAGGATACCGCCGGCAACCGTTCTGAATGATGTTTCATGTTTTGGAGAACCTGAAGCGTCCTCAGATAAATGGTGCCAAATCCAAACCCTTTAAGGGGAAGATGAAACATGGTTGGAGGAAAACAACCAAAATGCGCTTCCTTTTTATGGGGAAGCGCATTTTGGTTATATAAAAATTTATTCATTATTTATAAAACTTTCAGAAATGGATGAAATTCGAGGCGCGGAGGGAGCTTGCGAGTACGCAACTCCACTTGGATTTTTATAGTCGCTACGCTCGTTAAAAATCTCGGCGTTCGCCATTTCTGGAAGTTTTTACTTTTATGCAAGGTATTCAAGACGTCTATACGGTGGAAAGTGTGACATCGGGACATCCCGATAAGGTGTGTGACCAGATCTCTGATGCGATACTCGATGCTTGCCTTGCGCAGGACCCCAAGAGTCGTGTGGCGGTGGAAAGTTTCGGTGCGCACGGACTACTGGTTATCGGCGGGGAAGTCACTAGTGATGCGGTCATTGACGCGAAAGCGATAGCGGAAAAAGTCTATCGTGATATCGGCTATGGTGAACAATTGGAAATTATCGAGCGCATCGTCCAGCAGTCTCCGGACATTGCGATGGGTGTCGATCAGGATGGGGCGGGTGATCAGGGAATCATGTATGGATATGCTACCGACGAAACGCCCGAGTATCTTCCGAAAGGAATTGTGCTTGTGCACAAACTCGCAAAGGGACTCGAAGATCTGCGCAAAAGCGGGAAGCTCGCATGGCTCCGCCCCGATGGTAAGACGCAGGTGACGATCGATAACGGGCGTATCCGCACGGTGCTCGTCTCGACACAACACTCGGAAGACGTGACTCACGCGGAAATACGCGAGGCGCTTATCAACGAACTCATACGCCCCATTATCGGTGATGTGGAAAAAGTGGAAGTGATGGTGAACCCGACCGGTCGTTTCGTGCAGGGTGGATTTGAAGCGGACACCGGACTCACGGGACGCAAACTCATGGTGGATACGTATGGAGGACTCCGCCCTCATGGTGGTGGTGCGTTTTCGGGTAAGGATGCGACGAAGGTGGATCGTTCGGCTGCATACATGTCGCGCTATGTTGCGAAGAATCTCGTGGCGAACGGTCTTGCGAAAGAAGCGATCGTGTCGGTAGCGTATGCGATCGGACACGTCGAGCCGCTGATGGTTGCTGCCGTCGATGAGAACGGCAAGGATTTGAGTGAGTTCGTCCGCAATCGTTTTGATTTTCGTCCGAAGGCGATCATTCAAAAGCTCGACTTGCGCCGCCCGATCTATCAGCAGACGGCCGCATACGGTCACTTCGGAAAAGCCGGATTACCTTGGGAAGACGTTGTGGCGATATAAACAGGGGAGATAATCTCCTGATATGGAATGGAAGGGGCTGTCAGTTTCTGAACTGAAACAGCACCGCCGCGCTCGCCTTGTCTGGAAGGCAAGACACTTCGGAAAAGCAGGACTACCTTGGGAAGAGATTGTGAGTATCTAGTATCTGGTATCCAGTATCTCGTATACAGAAGCCACAAAGGCGCGCATTGTATTGAGATATTGAGAAAAACAAAAAACTACAGTATAAGCGCGATCGCGCTTATACTGTAGTTTTTTGTTTAGATAAGATTAAGTTTTATTTGAAGTGTTCGGTTTGTATCAGTATTTTGGTTAAAAACGTATTATGCGTTAGAATAGTTCCACTATGGCAAAACACGACAACAAAGATGTGCACCGAGAGAAGCGTAAGAAGATGAAACTCTCGATCGGGTGGACGATTACTCTCGTAATTGCTGCAGTAATTGTTTATTTTGTTGTCACTGCGCCGCGCGCTCCCGCTTCGGAATTTGAATCAACCACTGGACTTCACTATCATTCGCACTTGATTATTATCATCGATGGAGAGGAACAGACGCTTCCTTCGGGGCTTGGGCTCAGTGGTCCGACAGAAAGTCCGCTCCATATTCACGAGGCCGATAATATTGTACATATGGAATTCACTACCGCGGTTAAAAAAGAAGAGATCCGATTGCAGCGGCTCTTTGATCTGTGGAATAAAGAGTGGACTGCGACATCGTTCATGGGCTTTCCTCTCGATGGCAACCACACGCTCACGATGAAGGTGAATGGCACGCCGTCAACCGAATACGGCAGCTTGCTGATGCAAGACAAGCAGGAGATCACGCTTGAGTATAAATAGAGGACCTACGCAAAACGGCGACCGCTGAGATTTTTAAGGAGCCTGGCGACTATAAAAATCCAAGTGGAGTTGCGTACTCGCAAGCTCCCTTCGCGTTTTTCCTTACAGGAACTGTCCACTCATTGGGTCTTTTGCAGACAAAAGGCCTCAATGAGTCTTGCGG
>Ga0209541_10015430_pt1 | contig 11404 bp, 14 predicted proteins | sample RifCSPlowO2_01_FD_184027 | JGI IMG/M metagenome (GOLD analysis project Ga0209541, IMG submission 184027) | Groundwater microbial communities from Rifle, Colorado - Rifle CSP2_plank lowO2_0.1 (SPAdes) (version 2) | ecosystem: Environmental > Aquatic > Deep subsurface > Groundwater | place...
CGACTGTTGGGATTGGAAAGTTAAAAAAGGGCCAGGCTGTTCCGCCATTTTTGGGCACCAGTTTCAACCCGTCTTTTATTAATTTAATTTTATCATCAGAAGCCAGGTTTGAAACCAGTACTTTTGGCTTAAAGTTGGCCAAAACCAGTTGAGGCTGGTATAAAATACCATCACTGGCAATAAAAGAGGTTATTCCCAAAATCTGTAAAGGCGTGGTTAAAACAAACCCCTGCCCAATTGCCATATGCAAAGTATCCCCCGGATACCAACCCTCCCCAAAAGTTTTCCTTTTCCACCTGTCACTTGGTATTAAACCACTGGCCTCACCCGGTAAATCAATGTCCAGCTTGCTACCTAACCTTAATTTATGTGCCCATTCAATTAGCTTCTCCACTCCGATAATCCTGCTTATTTCATAGAAATATGTATCATTTGAGCGCTGGATTGCTTTTAACAAGTTGACCGGTCCTTCTGTTTTTCCATATTCATTAAAATACCAGTTAGTAAACCTATAGGGGCCCAAATAAAGCACTCCGTTATCCTGGATAGTTTTTTCAGGCGTTATTCCGGAAGATAGCGCAGCCAGGGAAGAAACTATTTTAAAAGTAGACCCAGGAGGGTATGTGCCTGAAATAACCCTGTTTAAAACAGGTGAGAATTGGTTGTTTAAAATCTCACTTATTGCATTGTCATCCTGATTTTGTGTAAAAATATTTGGATCAAATGAGGGCAAAGACAACAAAGCTAAAATCTGACCTGTGAATGGATCCATAGCCACAGCACTGGCGCAACAAGAACCTAACTTTAATAAAGTCATTTTTAAATTCTCATAGATTTTTTCCTGCAAAGCCACATCGATGGTTAAATAAATATTTTGACCCGGGACCGGAGGGTTGCGTCTTAGGATCCGGAGCTTCTTACCAACAGAGTCTACTTCAATAATCTCCCCTCCGTCTACGCCTTTAAGTAATTTCTCATATTGGGCTTCAATTCCAATTTGGCCTATCCTGTCTCCTAACCGGTAGTTTTTGTAAGCAGTATCTTTTAGCTGACTCTGCGAAATTTCACCAAGATATCCTACAGCGTGAGCGAACTGCTCTCCCAGTGGATATATCCGGACATTGTCAACCTCCAAATCCCCGCTGCGGGGGTCATTTTTTACTTCCAGCCCCAAGGCTTCTTCTCTTGAGATTAACTTTGTTTTTTTGGAAGACTGGTCAAGTAACCGAAAGGCGGGAGAATTGGCAGCTAAAATTTTTCCATTTCGGTCAAAAATTACTCCTCTTTGGGCATGGATAATTTTAATCTGAATACGGTTTCCATCAGCAAGCTCTCTATTTGCTTTTCCCTCAACTATTTGAAGATGAAATAGACGAAGGAAAATAATAAAAAATAAAATTAGACAAACCGAAGAAAAGGGTAATATTGCCCAGGTACTTCTTACAAACTTTGTGTTGTGGCCTGAATCGAAATTAGGAAGAAGTATATCTTTCCAGTCATCATTTTCCAATATCTTTTTTTTCATAGTCTTAATTTAATTCCCTTATGTACTATGAATCTCTCTTCCCAAAATCTAACTAAATAAAGAGTTGGTAAAGACAAAAAAGCTTCCACAAATATTCTAAGGGAAAGCTGGACAGATTGATGAATAAAAAAAGAGACTGCTGTTTGATTTATAAAAAGCAGGAATAAACTTAAGGGCATAATCAAAAAAGAATTACCTGAAAGCCTTGATTTTGATAAACTTTCTGTGATGGCAACCAGTATTAAATAAATTAAGCTGTGCAATCCCATAAAGCTTAAATTCAGGTGAGCATTAAACAAACCAAAACCAAAAGCCAAAAATAAATTGGCCTTATCAGCCCTTATATAGCTTCGGCAAATTAGAATAATTAGAACCAAATCAATAGGTAAGATGCTTGATTGTATAAAAGAAAGAATAATCAGGATAACGATAAGAGTTTTCATTCTTTAATCACAAATACCAACTCTAAATCTCTCATATCAAAATTTGGAGAAACCTTTGCTTGTTTGAATACTTCGCTTTCTGACTGCAAAACTTTAGTAACTTTGCCTAAAATTAGACCTCTTGGCAAAAACCCTTCTGTCCCTTCTGAATAAACCAAATCCCCCATGTTGATAATTTCTTCATGCAGTATCTTATCCATCAAAATATCAGTTCCAAATTGTCCAATTAAAATACCTTTGCTTCTGCCTGTTAAACCTTGTGAAAAAGCAGCCACCTTGGAATCAGGGTCAGAAATAAGCTGAACATTCGAGGATCTTTCCGATACCTGAATAATTTTCCCTATATAATTGTCATTAAAAACTACTGCCTGACCGACAACTATCCCGGATGTTGAACCTTTATCAATTTTTAAATACCGGCCAATGCCAATGGGACGGGCAGGTATGAGATTATAGGTGGACGGATCCAGATGTTTATCCTGTGAAACCAGGCTTTGAGTTTCTGCCAGGTTTTTGCGCAAGGCAGCATTTTCAGATAAAAGTCCGCCAATTTGTTCTTTTAAAGCCTTGTTTTCCTGGGCTGCAAAACGGGCCTGGAAAATGAAATAAAATTGATTTCCCACATTCCTTCTGGTTTGATAAAGGCCAAAAGAGATAGGGTTTGTAATAAAAGAAAGTATATTTTTAGGAAAACTTAGTAAACGGTTTTTATCCAGGATCAAAATCAGCAAACTGAGAAACATTAAAATCAGCAAAAGTTTGAGGTTGGGAATTGCTCTATCCATCGCTGAGACAATATACCATAGGTATGGTATATTGTCTGCGTGGACTTTTTAAACAAGTTAAAACTTAAATGGGACAAGGGAAAATTTGTTTGTGTGGGACTGGATAAGGGAGATTTTGAATTTAATAAGTCCATTATTGATCAAACTGCAGATCTGATTTGCGCTTATAAACCAAATGCAACCTTTTATAAAGAAGCAAACTTGCAAAAAACAGTCAGTTACATAAAAAAAACTCATCCGGAAATTCCCATAATTTTAGATGCGAAACGAGGAGATATTGGCAATACCAACGAAGCTTATGCAAGAGAGATATTCGATAATTTGGGAGTAGATGCAGTTACAGTTCATCCATATTTAGGAAAAGAGTCCTTACAACCCTTTTTGGACAAAGTAGACAAAGGCATTATTGTTTTAGTCAGAACTTCAAACCCGGGAGCAGGAGAATTTCAGGATTTAAAAATAGATGGAAAACCTCTTTATCAGGTAGTGGCAGAACATGTTAAAACTTGGAATACTAACGGGAATTTAGCAGTAGTAGTTGGCGCAACTTATCCAGAAGAACTTAAGATAGTCAGAGGAATTGTTGGTGATATGCCAATACTGGTGCCTGGAATTGGCGCACAAGGTGGGGATTTGAAAGCTACAATTGAGAATGGTTTAGATAGTAAAGGACAAGGATTAATAATTAATTCTTCAAGAGGGATTATTTTTGCTCCCAATCCCAGAAAAGCTACTTTAAAACTGCATAAAGATATTGTAGACTTTTTAAAATCATGAATACATCTGCAACTGTTGCTAAAATATTACTGGAATTACATGCTGTAGCCTTAAATTCTAAAAAACCATTCCGTTATGCTTCAGGAATTTTATCCCCTGTTTATACTGATTGCAGAGTACTAATGGCTTATCCTGATAAACGTAGGCTTATCCGGGATCTATATATTGAAGCAATTAAAAAATCTGGAGTAAGATTTGATGTTATAGCTGGCACAGCCACAGCAGGAATTCCACACGCTGCATGGATTGCAGATAAATTAAATTTACCAATGGTTTATGTTCGCGGTAAAGCCAAAGACCATGGAAAAGAAAATTTAATGGAAGGGATTATAAAAAATGGGCAAAAAGCACTTGTGATTGAAGATCTAATCTCAACTGGAGAAAGCGCCATCAATAGTGTTAATGCAGTAAGAGCAGCTGGAGGAAAAGTGGAAAGTGTATTCTCCATAATTACCTATGGTATGAAAGTAGCTGAGGATAATTTCAGACAACACCATCTTCAATTGACATCTCTGACCGCTTTTGTAGATGTTGTAAGAGCTGCTGAAAATTCAGGCCAAATCAATATTCAAGAAAAACAACTTATTTTAGAGTGGACTAAAAATCCACTTACATGGGGAAAAGAATGGGGTTTGAATAAATGAGAACAGATATTAATACAACAATAGCTGGAGTTAAATTACAAACCTGTATATTTAATACTTCCGGACCAAAAGATGAGACTCTTCCCCTTTTAAAAATCATTGGAAAATCTAAGTCTTCAGCTATTACTATGAAATCTTGTACTCTTGAACCAAGAGTTGGTAATCCTGAACCCAGATATATGGATCTACCATATAAAAGCTCCATAAATTCCATGGGTTTACCAAACTTAGGATACAAGGAATATGTTAAGTTTGTGCCTATTTTAAAAAAGCAATTTAAAAAACCAGTGGTTGCTAGTATTTGTGGAATGACTTTGGAAGATGATGTGGTGATGTTTCAAGCTTTTAATGATACTGATGTTGATTTAATTGAATTTAATCCAGGCTCACCTAACACTATTGGCAAGCCAATTGTTGGTTATGATGTCAAAGAAATGAACAGGCTTTTGGCAACGGTTACCAATGTTTGTAAAAAGCCTTTGGGAATAAAACTGCCACCTTATTTTGATTTGGTCCATTTTGAGCAGATTGCTAATGTTCTAAAAAAATATCCAATTGTAAAGTTTATTACTTGCATTAATTCAATTGGTAATGGTTTAGTAATAGACCCGAAAAAAGAGGCACCCGTTATAAAACCAAAAGGAGGATTTGGCGGCATTGGCGGTAGAGTTATTAAATACACAACTTTAGCTAATGTCAGAAAGTTTTATGAACTCTTAGGCGATAAAATTCAAATTATAGCTGTCGGTGGAATTTCCTCAGGTATTGATGCTTTTGAAGCTATTTTGGCTGGAGCTTCTGCTGTTCAAGTTGGAACAATTTATATGCAAGAGGGACCTTCTTGCTTTCCCAGAATCCAAAAAGAATTAGTAGATTATATGGGTAAAAAGGGTTATGCTTCTATTGAAGATTTTAGAGGTAAACTCAGAACTCTTTAGCGCAGCCCACCAGTAACTTTTACCTTAGATAAAAGATCTAAGTTATTTAGTACTTCCCCGCAGCCTCTGACAACTGTTGTTAGCGGATCGTCTGATATATATACCGGCAGTTTGGTTTCCTCAGCAATTCTTTTATCCAAACCGCGAGTTAATGCTCCTCCTCCTGCTAAAAAAATTCCCCTCTCAACTATATCTGTTAGCAGTTCTGGCGGGGTTTCTTGCAAAACCTCTTGGATCATACCTATGATTTGGGAAATAACAGGAGTTAAAGCTTCCCTGATTTCTGAGGCTGTGATTTTTAAAGATTTTGGTAAACCTGATTGTAAATCTCTACCTCTTACTACTGTTGCCATTAAGTCTTGTTTATCTGTAGGAAATGCAGATCCAATTTCAATTTTAGTCTCTTCTGCGCTTTTTTCTCCAATTAACATGCCGTATCTAGTCCTCATATAATTTATAATTGCCTCATCCAACTCATCCCCGGCCACACGCAAAGACCTGTTAATAACCATTCCGCCTAAAGAAATCACTGCTATTTCTGTGGTGCCTCCGCCAATATCAACTACCATCACCCCGTTTGGTTCCTCTACCGACAACTTTGCTCCAATTGCAGCTGCCATTGGTTCTTCAATTAAAAAAGCTTCTCTTGCTCCTGCGGATAAACAAGCATCCTGCACCGCTCTTCTTTCTACCTCTGTCACACCGGAGGGAATTCCTACCACCACCCTGGGTTTGGGGATTTTGGGAATAGACCACCACCTGTCTCCGGGAGGAGTTTCATGAACTTTATGAATAAAATAGCGGAGCATGGCCTCTGTGGTTTCAAAATCAGAGATTACTCCATCCTTAAGAGGCCTGATTGCTTCAATAGCTGCCGGAGTTCTACCTAACATTCTTTTGGCCTCAGTACCAATTGCTAAAATTTGTCTGGTTTTTTTATGAAGTGCTACCACGGTTGGTTCTCTGATCACGATCCCTTTACCTTTTACTAAAACCAGAGTATTAACTGTACCTAAATCAATTCCTACATCATGGGATAGATATTGCCAAATCTTACCAAACATGAGGGGAGTTTAACATAACATTTGAGGTATAGTAAGATAGAATAACTATGCTAGACCAAATAATCACCTACTCATTCTACTTACTCTTTTTCCTGACTCCTCTTTTTTGGACTTCTTTAAATTATGAGCTGTTTGAATACAACAAGATGATCTTAGCCTATGGATTTACAGTAATCATTGTAGGCTGCTGGATACTGAAATCGATAAACGATAAGCGGTTAACAATTAAACGTACTCCACTTGATATTCCCTTACTTTTATTTTTAGGGTCAAATATTTTATCTACTATTTTTTCTATTGACCCTCATACTTCTATCTGGGGTTATTATTCCAGATCAAATGGAGGATTATTATCTTTAGTTTCCTATCTATTACTATATTGGTCTTTTGTTTCTAATATGGACAAGGACAAAGTCTTAACCACCCTTAAATTTGGACTGGCATCAGGATTTATTATTTCTATTTGGGCTATTTTAGAACATTTTGGTGTTTCTTTTTCCTGTATTATTTTACGGGGAGAGTTTAATGATAGCTGTTGGATACAGGATGTCCAAGCCAGAGTATTTGCCTCTTTAGGTCAGCCTAATTGGTTAGCAGCATACCTGGCCATGCTGATATTCCCTGCCCTTTACTTTTTACTTACGGCAAATAACAGAAAACAATTTTTTACTTTTTACTTTTTACTTTTTACTTTTTACTTGGCTTTTACTTTTACCTATTCCAGAGGCCCAACATTAGGCTTATTAGGAGGTTTAATAATATTTTTGGTTTTTTCTTTAAAAAATTTAAGAAAAATCTCTTATGTTTTAATTGGATTTTTGGCAGTAAATATTTTATTTGGGTCAGCTCTAACTTCTTTTAGGCTGGTTTCCAAATTTGCTGCTCCTGTCAGACCCGATATCAGTCTTCCCACTTCATCCGGTACACAACTGGAAAATGGTGGCACAGAGTCAGGCCAAATCAGGTTTATAGTCTGGCAGGGAGCTTTGGATATATTTAAACATTATCCAATATTTGGATCAGGACTTGAAACTTTTGCTTATTCATATTATCAATATAGACCACAGTCACATAATTTAACTTCTGAATGGGATTTTTTATATAACAAAGCGCATAATGAATATCTAAATTATCTGGCAACTACAGGTACTGTAGGTTTTGCCTCCTACAGTATAATTATTATAACTTTTATAACGGTTATATTAAAAAAGCAGAGGCGCGAGAATCTACTACTTTTAGCAATCCTGGCAAGCTACATTAGCTATCTCATCTACAACTTCTTCCTCTTCTCCGTAGTTATTATTGCCATTTTTTTCTATCTTTTCCCGGCTTTGGCGTTTGTGATGACTGATTCTACTTCCATCTTCCATCTTCCCCGCTTCGCGAGGCGAGCATTATCCATCATCTACCGTCGAAAAACTTATACCAACATTGCCAAAGGTTTAGTTATCCTTTCTACCTTTTATCTGCTATTTTCCATTTTCCAGCTCTGGTACGGGGATACTGTTTTTAATCAGGGCGAAAAAGCCTCAGATTCGGGAAATGCCGGAAAAGCATATAATTTATTAAACCTGTCAACAACGCTAAATCCCGGGGAACCATTTTATAAATCTGAGTTAGCATACTCTGCTGCTGCTGCTTCTTCTGCTTTAAAAGAAACTGATGCTACTTTGTCTGCAGCTCTAAAAGATGAGGCTTTAACTGAGCTTAATTCTACTTTTAGAATAAGTCCAAAAAATGTTTCCTTTTGGAGAACAGCAGTCAGGACATACTATGAACTTTCAACCTTGGATAAAAAGTATGTTAATGCTACCCTTAAAGCCTTAGATCAAACTATCAGTCTTGCTCCTACTGATCCTAAGCTTTACTATAATAAGGCCTTAATTCTAGAAAGCTTAGGTAAAAAAGATGAGGAAATTATTGCTTTAAAAAAAGCCCTTCAATTGAAACCAAATTATTTAGAAGCTCTAGCCTCACTAAAAGAATCAACAGGATCAGCCCGCCTGCCGGACGGGCAGGCAAAACCGTGAAATCCATCAAAACAGCCATAGCTGAAATCAAGTTTAAAGACAGGCCTAAAAATATTTCCAAAGAGTTCCAAATGTATGGAGTCTATTTGGCAGAAAGTCTGGAAGATACAAAACATTATTCTCTGTACATGAAACTTGCCAAGGAAATAAATAGAAATATATTAGAAGAAGCCTTAAATTTCACCAAAGGATATTACAATGCTAAAAATAAGGCTAAGGTATTTATGTGGAGACTTAAAGAACTGAAAAAAACATCTTAATCTGTTAAAATCCCCTTATGCAAATTGTGAAAGCACCTGATCAAAGACTAAGGGTTAAAACTAAACCTGTTAAAAAGATTAACCCCGCCCTTTTAAATACACTTTCCCAGATGGTAAAGCTAACCAAAACTTTTAAAGACCCAGAGGGGGTAGGCCTGGCAGCAAACCAGGTAGGTTTGGAAGAAAGCTTTTTTGTGGTCAAAAATGGTCCGCCTACTGGCGAGACAGGGGAAAAATTTATCAAAGTAATTAATCCAAAGCTGATTTCTACCTCCAAAAGAACTAAAAAGTATTTTGAAGGATGTTTGTCTGTACCTAATATGTGGGGGGAAGTTATCAGGCATACTAATATTAGGGTCAGCTACCAGGATGAGACAGGAAAAAATGTTACCCAGCCTTTAAGAGGGGTTTTAGCCTGGATATTTCAACATGAAATTGATCATTTAAACGGATTACTGTTTTCTGATAAAGTTCTACAGCAAAAAGGCAAATTCTATAAATTTATCGGCAGAGATAAAACAGGGACAGACAATTTTGAGGAAATTTCCCTGCCATGAAAATATCTTTCTTAGGCACCCCGCCGTTTGTTCAACCTATTAGAACAGCTTTGGCTAAAAACTTTACTATTGTTGACTCTTTAGATAAAGCTGAGTTGGTAGTTGTAGCAGCTTATGGGCAGATTTTAACTAAGGATCAGCTGGAAAGCCCAAAATATGGCTGCATTAATGTTCATCCCTCGCTTTTACCCAAATATAGAGGATCCTCACCTATTCAATCTACTATTCTAAATGGAGAAAAAATAACTGGAGTAACTTTCATAAAAATGGACGAAGAAGTAGATCATGGGCCCATTATATATCAAGAGACTTTAGACCTTTCTGATATAGATAATTTTGATACTTTGAGTAAAAAAATGTTTCTTAGATCTAGTGAGATTTTGCCAAAAATAATAGAAGATTTTGTGACAGGAAAAATATCTCCCAAAAAGCAGGATCACTCCCAAGCTACTTTTACCCCTCATCTTACTAAGGAAGATGGTTATTTTGACATTAATAACCTGCCTGATGGCGAGAAATTAGATAAAATGATCCGTGCTTACTATCCCTGGCCAGGGGTATGGACTATTTGGGAGGTAAAAAGTGGAAAGGAAAAAGTAAAAAAGATCGTTAAGTTCCTACCTGGAGGTAAACTGCAAATGGAAGGCAAGAAAGCTATTTCCTTTAAAGACTTCCTTAATGGCTACCCAGATTTTCCTCTTAAGCAGTTGCAGACCCCATTTCAATCGGGGCAGGCTGAGTAACTTGTGTAGGTTTGACAAAAGGTTTTTTGACTATTCTTAAACACTTTGTACAGTATTTTTGGCCTTTAAAAACATGTAAGTTTGCTTTTTGAGTTCTTTGATGAATTGGGGCACGCAAAGCCCAGGCCCCTCCTGCTCCGGATGAACCTTTCTTATGCCTGGAGTATGACTGAATATTTCTCCCTTTTCCGCATCTGGTACAAGCTAACATATGTGGTAAACTATAGCATATGCCTGAATTCTTTGCTATATCTATTATCATACTGCTTTTTTCAGTAATCCTACATGAGGTCATGCACGGGTTTGTAGCCTTAAAGTTTGGTGACACCACAGCCTTAAGAGCCGGAAGACTCACATTAAATCCCATCCCTCACATTGACCTTTTTGGCACAATTTTACTGCCGGCTTTACTTATTTTTACCGGTTCCCCTATTCTTTTTGGCTGGGCCAAACCAGTGCCTGTTAATCCATTAAACTTTAGGAATATTAAAAAAGGTGAATTTTTCGTAGCAGCAGCAGGGATTGGGGCAAATTTCGGACTGGCTATTGCAGCTGCCCTGGTTTTTCATCTGCTTGACGCTCTACCATATACTTTTCCTGCCCTGATTGACAGTCTTTTACACTATACAATGATTATAAATTTGGTCCTGGGAATATTTAATCTATTTCCTATTCCACCCTTGGACGGATCAAAAGTATTACTTTCCCAACTTCCCTATAACCTAGCTAAGGAGTATGAAAAATTAGAAAGATATGGTTTTTTAATTCTGTTAATCTTTATGCTAATTCCTTTTGGAAATGGTTCCCTGCTACAAACTATTTTGGGATCTGTGGTAGGATTATTTAGTAAACTTTTAGGATTTTAGGCTAATTTTTGTAAAACTTTATCAAAGGTTAGCAATGGTTTTTTCCTTTTATTTGCAAGATAAAAATAGCATGCATCATAAAACGATAGATTATTTGAGATTACCAAATCCGAAACTGCCGGATAATCTACTCCTATTAGCTGGATATTAAGCTTAAGAAGCCTATTACCTAAATCTTTAAGTAATCTTTTTGATATTCTTTTGGAGCGCAAGGCACTACAAAGACCACTAAACACCTCAAATGGCAGTATTTTTATTGATATAAACTCTATTAGTCCTCCCTGATATTGCATAAAGACCTCTTCTACTTTAGGAAGGTTTTCATCAGGCAACAGATAACTCAAGACAAATGAGGAATCGACTACAAAAATTTTATTCTCTGCCATAATTAATTAAGGCTTTGTAATCTATTTTTCCTTTAAAAGGGGCAGGCCTTATCCTTCTAATTTCATCAATCACTCTTCTCCTTTGATCTAACTCTTTCTCCCATTCATATGCCTTGTCAATTGCTCTTCTTACAGCCTCCCCCATTGATGTTTTGTGGGTTTTGGCAAGCCCGGATAATTTACTTAATGAATCTTTATCCAAAAGTACTTGAATTCTTCTATTTAACATACACATGCACATTAACATACACATCTTTTTTTGTCAATACTTCCCTCTTGACAAGCAGTTGGATTTGGTATTAAAGTATAAGTATCCTAAAGGACATTAAGTAGATGGCCTAAGGGACTGCCCTGCTTAGCACGTTTAAAGCCAGAATATTTTTCTT
>Ga0209541_10015431_pt1 | contig 11404 bp, 7 predicted proteins | sample RifCSPlowO2_01_FD_184027 | JGI IMG/M metagenome (GOLD analysis project Ga0209541, IMG submission 184027) | Groundwater microbial communities from Rifle, Colorado - Rifle CSP2_plank lowO2_0.1 (SPAdes) (version 2) | ecosystem: Environmental > Aquatic > Deep subsurface > Groundwater | place: Rifle...
TACTCACTACTCACTACTTACCACTTACTACTTAATACTTAATTTCATGAAACCAACAATAATCGCAATCTTAATAGTAGTCGTCTTGATCGGAGGGGCTTTTGTGTACTCTAGAAATAAAAATGTTTCAGATGACACAAGAAAAGAAGAAATAAAAGAAGTAAAAAGCAATGTCAGTATTGTAGACGGAAAACAAATAATCACAATTGATGCAAGAGGCGGATATTTTCCCCAAATGACAATCGCAAAAGCAGATATGCCAACGATAATAAAAGTAGAGACAAAAAGTACTTTCGATTGTTCTTCGGCTCTTGTTATTCCAGATTTAAATTATCAAAAAAATCTCCCCCCTACTGCTGTAACAGAGATAGAAGTACCTCCACAAAAAGCAGGTGAAGAAATCCAAGGTCTTTGTTCTATGGGGATGTACAGTTTTCAAATTAAATTTGAATAACCAAAAAAGCTCTCGTATGAGAGCTTTTTGACGGATTTTTTCTTCACCAAAACTATTGGGAACGAGTAATCGTTAGTTTTTAGAAATTTAGAAATTAAGTTATTTAAAAATTGAGACTAATTCCTCAAAATTCTTTACTTTGTATTTATCCCATTCGTCTTGCTTCACATACAAAGATTTATAAGAAACTCTGTCTTGTCTTGAATTTACATCTTCGCACCATTTCTTTAGTCGCTCGTATTTCAATTTATCGTCTTCATCTTCTCTTCCTTTTGTTTCAATAATATAGACAGTCCTATCGTCTTTCTTAACAAAGAAGTCAGGGTAATAAGTTGCTATAAATCCTTCGGCATTTTTATACTCAATACGAAGAGCATTAGCCTCTTTGTTTTGAAAGTTTTTTGCAAAAGAAACAACATCATCACAATTTTCCAAAAATTCGCAGAAATTCAGCTCAAAAACACTATCCCCAACAATTCTATTGAAAACAGATTTTTTAGGAATTAAGAATGACTTTTCACTAACAACAAACGGTCTTGAATTACTTATCTTTATATAATTTTTTATCTCAGTATCACCTCTATCTTGAATTGTTAAATCATTTATCGCTTTTTTGAAAGAATCACGAATAATTTTTATTGTTTCCAATTCTGATAAGTTTCGTAAAATATTAAGGTCATTTAAATTAACTTCTTTTTCAAAAAGATAATTTTGTGTAAAGTCTTTAACTTTTCCGTAAAGCACATCGTAACCGCTAAACAATCTCATTTCTCTCATTATCGCTTGAGCAAAGAAACCAACAACAGTTTGGGGATTAGGTGTAATATCCCCTGTCAATTCAATCGTGTGATGAATTTGCTCGCCAACAACATCTTTAAAAACTATCTGCCTTTTCTCTTGTTCGGAAAATTCTTTGACATCAATTTTTTTATTACCAAATTTTGAAACATCTAAATCACCCAAATTCTTATATTCTCTCTGTATTCTTGGCGACATTGCCGGAATTTCAATATCAAGTTTCTCAATATCTTTTTTAGGATTTTCTCTATCCACTTCAACAACCATTGGTGTAATTGGTTTTGAACCAACACCCATAAGTCGTTTTTCAAGAAGCACCCCTTCCCCTTTGATAGATTTTACGAAGTCCATAAACGCAGGTGTTCCAATTACGCTCACATACTCTTCAACATCTTTTTTCCCAAAATACATTCTTCTCAAACCTCGTCCAAGAGTTTGTTCGGGAAGAATTTTTGAATCAGCTGCGTAAGGTCGCAAACCAACAATGGTTGTTACATTTTTAACATCCCAACCCTCCTTCAACATCAAAACGGAAATGATGATTTTATAAGGACTTTCCCAGCTATCTATTTCATTTGCCTGCTTTCTCAACTTCTCCAATTCTTCTTTATTCTTTCCCGAAACAGTTTCTGAAATATCACCGCTTTTATTTGTGTGAATTGTTAAAACACCACCCTTCAAATCTGAAAAGTTCTTTTCAATATATTCAGCAACTTCATCACAGTTTTTAGTATCGTCTGTCATTATAAACAAAATTGATTTTTTACCTGTCGGCAAAAGGTTTTCATAAGCCTTTCTCCATTCCTCAATTCCCAAATTTATATAATCACGATACCTTTCACTAAACAACAGGCTTTGATTTTCTTTAAGTTTTCCGCAACTTGCCTCATCAGGAACAACAGGGGTTTTAACAATATTTTGGTGTATCGCTTCAACCAAAGGATAATCGGAAATTGTCTGCACAAAAATTGATCCGTCATTTTTCTTTGGTGTCGCTGTAACATCAACCTGAAGTGATAATCTTTTGCCCTTACTTATTAAACGATTGTGGATATCCTGAATTGATTTAAACCACGCCAATTTATCATCCCAAATATGATGGGCTTCATCATTGATAACAATCAATTCGTCTATATCACGAACAATCGCACCTAAATCAATTTTTGAATCATTTGTTTTCGTAACAGGTTTCCCACCCAAAAAATATTCGCTTGTGTCTTCATCGTCAAAACTCGCTTCAGAAACATCGCTCTCAAAAACTCTATGGATATTTGTAAGAAAAATATTTCCCGTGCTTGAAATGTTTTTTAAGTCGTCCTGCAAATGTAGTGTAACCTGAAAATCATCTTGCCAATTTTGCCCATTGTATCCGTTATCAGGTAAAACAGGGTCTTGAAAGAAAATTTTTAGCCCCTCAAAATCATTTTTTATTCTTTCAAAAACAATCACATTCGGTGTAATCAAAAGAAAGTTTTTTGAAAGCTCGGAATCTTTTTCATATTTTTTATGAAAATACGCCCAAGCAACAACAAGACTCATCACTTTTGTTTTTCCAGAACCTGTCGCCATTTTTATAACAAAACGTAGCCAATCTTCAGTAAACATATTTGGACTTAAAACGCCTGTTGAATTGTATCTTATTAAATCGTGTTTATCTTTGACCTTTGCCACATCATAAAGCCAGATAACAGTTTCAACCGCTTCTTGTTGTGCAAAATAATATCTAAAGTTAAAAGACGAGCCATCGGCATTATACAAAATATGGCCTTCTTTAAACCAAAAATTAAGCAATGCCTTTGAAGTCTCGCTTGCCCCCTCATAATTTTTGTCTCTCCATTCTTTTACTTTTTTGCGAAGCTCTGCAACAAGCGGAGGAATAAGCTTATCAAAACCTTTTTCTCGCAAATCTTCATCAGCAGGAAACCACCTGATTTCAGGGTCTAATTTTTCGTATGGGTCTTTTGGAAAATTTTTGTGTAGTGCCATATTTTTAACTTTTATTTGTTTATAAACTGTGGATAACTTTGACTTTTTGCCTTTTGTCTGCTATATTCATATTAACCGAAAGGTTACGAACTCTAGAGCTTGGGGGTCCCTTTATAGGGATCCCTTTTGCTTTTTTCTTTTGTAATCATTTCTTTTTTCCAACAAACAAAATTTCGTATCTTTTGAATATCAAAAATTACCAAACCCTGCTCAGATAAAGCCGAAAGTTCTCTTGAAACTTTTCTAGCTGTTGCAAATAAAAACACTTTCTTACCCGCTCCGATAAGTTTTTTAATTGGGTCGGCGAAATCACTATCACCACTCCATAAAACAAAGATGTCCGCATTGTTTCTCTCACAATCAATCAACATATCAACCCCTATTTCAACATCAAAATTACATTTCATATCCTCAATAAAAGTATCCCCGCTCTTGTTCATTTCTTTAAACTTTTCATTTAGATATTCTATTGTTTTAATCTGATATTTCTTTAAAAGAACTCTTCGTATAAATTGTCCCAGAAGCACAGTTGAATCAGGCAAAATGCTTGAGGTATCAATGGATAATTTTATTATTTTCACAGGCTTTGTTCTAAGAAAATACTTATTATCTTCGGCTTCTGTTTTTTCTTTTTCCGATCTATCATCTCCTGCCAAATATCCATTATAGAAACTAACCGCTTCAATCGTATCAAAAGAATCTAAAAACTGCTTAAGTCTTTTGATTTCAATATGCCAACCGAGTTTTTCACTCCACGGGCGAACATTTGCATAATCTATATATACACGGGTTTTTGTGGCAAAAATATTTTCAAGCTGTTTAATAACATTTTGTTTACTTTCGGCGATATTTTTAATTCTTTCTGTTTTTGGTTTAAACATAAAATTATCTTACTTTTTGGTATCTATAATTATACCTGATATAGTCATTCAAAAACCGCCCGTATGATGAAGCGTTCAAGAACTGTCTATACAAATACTCTGGGACATTAAAATATTGATAAATATCACCGGAAATAAACTCTACTTCCAAAATGGCCACTTGTGCGTCGTAGCCAATTGATTTGATATTTGATGAATTTACCTGTGTTGTGTGCATAATTTTGGTTTTTTAAAAATTTCGTTTAACATTTTTTTATTTCAAATTAAAAAAGAATTTCTGTTGGTTTGTTTGGATCTTCCAAAAATCTATTTATAAAATATTTTCCTTTTTCTGTCATTTCTATTTTATTTAAGTCCTTATCAATATCTACTATGCCGTTACTATGTACATAGGCAAGGATATCTTCCGATATCTCAAAAACAATCTGATTATAATCATTATAAAAAACAATATTTCCTTGCCTTTTATAATAAGACTCAATAATTTTCGAAAATTTATGAGCAAAATCTAACTTCTTAAATTTTTCATAATCCTCACTCCATCCAATAGTAGGGTCAGCTTCTTTTATTTTTTTTTCTTCTATAACTTGTTTTGCAACCGCAGTTACTTTTTTAGCAGTTTGTTCTTGCAATTTTACATCTTCTTGCTCAATTTTTCTTTGTTGAGTAATTTTGATTATCTTCTTTTCTGTTTCATATTCCTCGGTCTTATCATAGGCATCAAGAAGTATCCATTTTGGCAACTTCCAAATTATAATATAAGTAAGAATAAACGGCATAACCCAAGAAAACCAAAAATATAAATCGCTTAAATTAAAATATTTTTGCCATAGATAATCATTTTTTAATAATCCACTTATCTGTAAAATTTTTTCGTCATCTAATAAAAAAATAGAGAAAACAAAATTCCAATGAAAAACCAGCCACGAAATAAAAAAAGTTCCATACAAAGAATTTGTCAGACGACCATTCGCAGTCTTTATTATTGAATTAAATATCTCTTTCATAAAATTTTAAGGGTTGCAATATTTTTTGTAAACTTTACGTATATGTACTGTGGCCATTTCTATTTTTAATTCTTTTAACAAAGCTTCATCGGGTATTTTATAATCTTTGTGGACACACTTATTAGCCTCAACTCTTATTTTGTTTATATAATTACAAACTTCTTCTATTAAATCTTTATCTTCATCAAAGTCTATTGATTTTGACTTTAAATTTCCAAGTAAAATTTCTAAAAATTGATGCCTTCCTTTTGCTCTATCATACCAAAGCTTATGGTTTTCTTCATTATAATCTGAATTAACGATTTTTGGAAAAGCGACTTCAAAAACTCTTATAACAAGAGCTTCTAATAGTTTCCTACTTAATATAATTACTGCTAAAAGTTGCCCGTTTCTATATGACTCATTTATTTCTTTCCTTATATAATCAAGGAATAAGTCATTAAAATTATAAGGGAGAAAATCAGGACCTTCAAAAATTTCTTCCTCCTCGTGAATTGAAAGTTTTTTATTTTCTTTATCGAAACTTACGTTAGCTAATTTTAAAATTTCAATAATTTTAGGATGCCAGTTTTTAACATATTCCCCATAATAATTCCAGCCTTCTCTTCTTGTTGCTATTATTTTTTCATCAAAAACTACTTTCTCGAGTATGGAAAGGTATTTATAACTTGGTATTGTTTGCATAAAGTTTGCAAAAGCATAATTTTCTTCACTCATAAATTCATAGAGAGGAATACTGGTAGGAGGACCATTTTCTGATAGCTTGGGATAGATATCTGACTCATACTCAATTCCAAATTTTTTTAAAAAAATCTGAAATTCTTCTGCACTATAAGTGAAAATATAAAGCCTTTCAACATATACCCATATTTCCTGATTTAAATTTACACTCATATTTTTATACTTTTACTTCAATTACCCTAGTCGTATCGTTTCCGAAAATGTCCACGACCTTTACAGCGATTTTGTAAGTTCCTTTTGCCATTTCTTTTGGAGCAGAAACAAACTCAAGCGTCCTGTTCTTTTTTGTGCGGAAACTCTGCCACTCGTTGTCAAAGATATAATCTCCTGTCCAAACTTCTTTTTCTGATCCGTCTTCTGTAACTCTGATTATTTCTTTCCTATCCTCAAAATTATAATCCACTGCCCAATAATCAATCCAATCACTCCATTTTTTAGTCAAAATTTCCCGACTAACAATTTCGGTTTTTTTATCTTTACTTATCTTAATTACATTACCATTTTCAACAATAACTTTTGAACCTCCCGCTTTCAAGCTTTCTTCTATCTCTCCGCTATCACCTTGATTATAAAAAACAGAAAAATCAACCAATTCAATGGCTACATTTTTTATATCTCCTCTGCCTGTTATTATTGGCTTTGCCTCAATAAATGCTACATCATAGAATTTCACTTGCCCTTTTTCTACCGCTTTCTTATCAAAAACTTCTCTCGGAATTATTTTAAAAGAAAAATCTACACCCTGCTCGGAATACCCTCCAAAGTCAATTCCCATTTCAAAATCAAAACCGAGAATATCAACTTTGGTGATTTCTTTTTGTTTACATTCGTCAAAAATATCTCTAACCATTTGAGCAGAAACAGGCGTGTTAATTGGACCAACAGCCACCAGTCGGTCTCGTTTTTTCCCAACAAGATTTACAAAAGACTCAACCACCTCTGCTTTGTAAGCAGAAAGAATAAGCGACACAAATTCTCTTTCTTTTTTCTCGGCTTGTTTAGCTTTTTCTTCCGCTCGCAAATCGTTATTGGTAGAGATAAAATTTTCTCGCTCATATTTTCCAACATTCAAAATCTCAAAAGCACGAAAATCTTTTCCGTCTTTTTTTAATTCTCGTTGCACACCGATCATTCTTTTTCGTGAAGTGTGAATACCAAACTTTCCCAAATCTGAACCTATCCATTTTCTACCAAGTTTTTCAGCAACAGCAAGTGTTGTGCCCGAGCCACAGAAAAAATCAGCGATGAGATCACCTTCGTTGGTTGAGGCATTCATAATTCTTTCCATAAGTGACTCCGATTTTTGTGTTGGGTAGTCCAATCTTTCACTAGACCCGGAAGCCAATGGCAAAACATCTGTCCATAGGTTACCTATTTTTCTACCTTCATATTCGTCACTATATCTTTTGTAGCGTGGCCGACCTGTATCAGTCCAAAAAATAGCATGGGGGTTTTGTTTTATTCTTTCATCAAAAGTCTCCTGAGTCCAGACCCACCCAATGTTTGACACTACCTCTTTACCATTTATTACTCGCTTCTGTCCACGACTATATGAGTTTGAAGATTTCTCTAATTTTTCGTGAGCAAATTTTCTACCTGTTTCCTTTTCTGTGTACGGGAATTTTTCTTCCATTTCATCTTCTGATAAAATTTCATATTGTTGTTTATAAATAGCTTTATCTGATTTTACAAAATACAAAATGGAATCAGTCATATTATCCATGCCACTTGCAAGGTGATGACCTCCAGTCCTTTGCCAAACAATCTCACTCTTAAAATTATCCTTACCGAAAATATCCTCGAGAACCAGCCTCATGTAACTATTCAGTCTCCAATCACAATGCACATAAATACTCCCATCTTCTGCTAGTAAATAGTACATCAATCGCAGGCGCTCATAAATCATCGCAAGAAAACTATCTGCACCGTTGCCCCATGTATCACGAAAAGCGATTTCTTCAATTACCGACGGTCTTTTTGTAAAACTTTCACCGTCTTCACCCTCGCCAATAGTAATGTCCATAGAAAAATCTGCCCCGACATCAAACGGCGGATCAATGTAAATCAATTTTAGTCCACCCTGAGCCTCAATCTCTTTTCTCATCGGACCATTTTTTAGAGATGACAAAATAAGTTTGTTGTCTCCCCAAATCAGTTTGTTTGTCCAGCCTGTTATTTGTCTTCCTGTTGTATCAAAAAGCGAGTCTTGATTGCCGAATTTTTCCGCACTTCTCGGCTCGTCAATCTGCTCAATAGTTTGAAAAGGTAACGAAACATTTGTTACCTCGTCTGTTTTACCATTCCAAAGCAACTCAACCTCTCTGTCATCGTTAAAAAGCAAAAAACGATATTTGTCAGGCAAAGGCTTGCCTGTCTCCAAACATTTCACAATATCCCTTTTTTCATTTTCAGTTAATTTCATATTATCCTTTATGTTACCGCTATTTTGAGACAAAAACAAACATTTTCATCCACCGCTCAGAATCAAAAAGTTTTTTTATCCATACACACAAACCTCTTTTGATTTTTCGTATTTTTTATGTTTTTAAAAGTTCCGTTCGAATCCCACCCCTGCCTGCCGGCAGGCGGGGCTTCGCTTCGTTTGCAAAGACGACGGTAGATGCAAAGACGGGGGTGGACGGATTTTGCGAAGCAAAATCCGTCTTTGTTTGTGCTGTCGGCTTTGTTATTTTTCTGGATTCCTGCCTGCCGTGTCGTTGCTTTTCTTTCAGAAAAGAGGCAGGGCTTCGTCGTGCCTCCTCGCAAAGACGGGTTTTGCGAGTTATTTCAAATATTTTTTTCCTTTCAGTTCTTTTGGGAAATATTCTTGATCTTCTTTGTAATCAAAATCGGGTGAATATTTGTATCCTTTTCCATATCCCAAATTTTTCATCAATTTTGTAGGGGCATTTCTAATATGCAAAGGAACTTTCAGATTTCCAAACTTTTTTACATCTTCCACCGCTTCACCATAAGCCGTGTACAGCTCGTTAGATTTTTTACACTTTGCCATATAGACAACAGCCTGAGCCAGATTTACACCGCACTCTGGCATCCCAATAAAATGACAAGCTTGATAAGCCGAGACGGCTTGTTCCAAAGCGCGTGAATTTGCGAGTCCAATATCTTCCGAAGCAAAACGAATTAGTCTACGAGCAACATACAAAGGGTTCTCTCCCCCTTCCAACATTCTCACCAACCAATACAAAGAAGCGTCTGGGTCTGACCCTCGCATTGATTTGTGCAAAGCCGAAATTATATTGTGATGTTCTTCTCCTTCTTTGTCGTAAAAGAGATGCGGTTTTTGAAAAGCTTGTTTGATAATTTCCAAAGTTATTTCATCACTCATCACACTGGCGTATTCCAAAACATTCAAAGCCACCCGAGCATCGCCGTTGCTCATCTGGGATAAACTTTGGATCACTTTGTTTGTTGCTTTGATTTTAAGTTTGCCCAATCCTTTTTCTTTGTCTTTGAGTGCCTTTTTAACAATCTGTGTTAAATGTTCTTTGTCCAACCGAGACAAAACAAAAACACGACAACGAGAAAGCAAGGCTCCGCGGATTTCAAAACTGGGATTCTCTGTCGTCGCACCGATTAAAATAATTGTTCCGTTTTCAATTTGGGGCAAAAGAGCGTCTTGTTGAGTTTTGTTCCAACGATGAATCTCGTCTATAAAAAGAATTGTTCTCTTTCCTAGTCGGCGGTTCATCTCGGCAATTTCAATATTTCTTCGCAAGTCTTCTAGCCCACTGGAAACGGCAGATATTTTTATAAATTCTGATTTAGTAATTTTGGCAATCACAAAAGCCAGTGTTGTTTTTCCGCTCCCCGGAGGGCCCCAAAAAATTATTGAGGGAAGGTTGTCCGATTCAATCGCTTGGCGAAGCAGTTTTCCTTTTCCGACGATTTCTTCTTGTCCGAGAAAGTCGTCCAATTTTTCAGGACGCATCCGATCCGCCAAAGGTGTAACTTCGTCCCAATCTGTTGTTTTGTTTATTTTGTTTGTCTTCTTTTCTGCCATATAGCCATTATATCAAATCTAGGGAAGTAATAAGTATTAAGTAATAAGTATTGAGTAAGATTTAGACTTTATGGACTTTACAAACTTTATGAACTTTATAAACTTTATGAACTTTATAAACTTTGTGGACTTTTGAAGGTGCCTGAAGTAAGATATCGCAAGATAAATAAACATTTAACTAATGGAGGCAATGTGGCAGACAAGAGTTTCTACGGAGAATTAGCAAATCTGGTTGGGGTCGATCTTTCTGAATTTAAAGTTCTTCAAATGACGGAGGTTTACCAGATAAACGAAGATGGAAGAAAGGTCTCTTCCTTGGGATTTTTTAAAGACGAAAATATAGCAAAAGCATTTGCCAAAGTGCAGATTGATGCAAACTATCATCAGACAAGTTCTGCGTTTGTTCTGACAAACGGGATTGTCGGCTATGTCATAAAGGATTGTGTAGAGCCAATAAAACTCTTTGATGATGAAGAAGAGATGGTGAAAATTCGAGAAAAGATCCTTTCAAAACTTTCCCCCGAGGAGCAACATATTTTGGGCATCAAAAAATAATTGTCTCGCCTCGTCCCAAAAACAACAACCCCCCTTGCTTCGGCATAGAGGGGTTGTTTTTGTTATGAAAGTTCCGTTCGAATCCCACCCTCTGGCAATACTGAAATTTAAAAAGCTACCTTGCGGTAGTTTTTTAAATAATAAGTAACATTGCGGAGAGGGTGGGGTCCCTCCTCCCTCGGCTTGCTCATATTGTTCCAAGTATTCACAATATATTCGCAAACCTCATCCGGAGCCACGGACTTTTGCTCGAACCAACGGCGCAAAAGTTCCGTTCGAATCCCACCCAATTTAAAAACCGCTCTTATGAGCGGTTTTTAAATTTGTCTAAATAAGTCTCACTGCGGAGAGGGTGGGATTCGAACCCACGGCACGGTTTCCCGCGCTCCGGTTTTCAAGACCGGTGCATTCGACCTCTCTGCCACCTCTCCGCAATAGTACCTATCAAAATCGAACCCTAACAAAATAACATATTTTCTTTCTAAAATCTAGAAACCTCCCAAATGTCGTCCGTTCTAAAAAATAAATAATCCCAAAATTGGATGCAGAACGAGGAGGCGACAAAAAATCCATTGAGCCGTATTTAAAGTACGGTGAAAGGGATTTTTTGGAAGACGACGAAGTTATGCGCCGATTTTGGGATTATTTTTAATTCTTATGTACACCATCGCCCCAATCGCTCCCACAAAATCAAACACCAAATCCAAAGCAGTATTTACATAACCACCCACCCCCGTTTCCGGAACAATAACAGTCGCGGCGAATTCTACAATTTCGTTTAATGCCCCAAACCCTAACCCAGCCATCACGACAACAATAGCAAAAGATATTTTCTTTTCTACTCCTTCTTTAACAAAAGGTGTTAACAAATGATATGCAAGCAATGTCGCCACCCAAAAACCAACCATATGAACAAACTGGTCATATCTGAAAATGTTGTATGGCTCTCCGACAATCG
>Ga0209541_10015432_pt1 | contig 11403 bp, 6 predicted proteins | sample RifCSPlowO2_01_FD_184027 | JGI IMG/M metagenome (GOLD analysis project Ga0209541, IMG submission 184027) | Groundwater microbial communities from Rifle, Colorado - Rifle CSP2_plank lowO2_0.1 (SPAdes) (version 2) | ecosystem: Environmental > Aquatic > Deep subsurface > Groundwater | place: Rifle...
TTGGGGTTTCCACACGAAAGACCCGTCGGACAATCGGGATTTCCCGTGCAAACAGCCCGAAGTGCAAATACGCCGCTACAGCAAATGCCGCTTGTGCGTTCGTTTCCGCCGCACAAACATTTTCCGTTAATAGGGCCATCGGGACACAATGCCGTCATGTTTCGATACGCCGTCCACATTTCCCCGAAAAAAGCCGAACCATGATATCCCTGATCCTTGTTTGATCCGTGATACGTTGGAAAACGCCCGATGCCATCCGCCGCGTTGGTATCCAAAATACAGCTGCCCGCCGGATTCGGTCCGAATGTTTTTCCGTAATTGTCCCGGCTGTACACGCAAAACCCGCCCGCGCACGCACTGGCTTCGGTTGCCGGAGTACACGATTGACCCGGATTCGTTCCCCCCGAACACGTGCCTTTGTCCGGAGGCGCGCATACATCCGGCTGGCTCCAGCCGCCGACACTCACCCAACGATCGACAAAATCAAGAAACTCTTCGTCGTTCCAAGCCTGACGAAGCAAAGGAATGGATCGAACCGCAAGCGCGGTTCCTTTCCAATTCTGGGAATTAGCGGAAAACAAGTAACCGCCGCCCGGATGCCTTCCGCCATCCACGTATCCATACGGATCCCGACAGGTACGGCTGCCGGTATCCTCAATGACATTGTTCCAGTACTGGGTTTCCGAACACCCCGGTTGTCCGTACAACGGACGATTGGCCACCGGGCTGAAAAACACGCTTCCGTTTTCCGAAAACACGTCTTCTCCCGCGGTCGCCGAAAGCAACCGCATCGCGTTGTTATCCAACAACACGCCGGCAAACGCGATCGCTAATTTGCGGCCGTCGCTATGGCCTCCGTTCGGCGGCCATTTTCCGTTGTTTTGCGCCACGTGAAACAAATCGATTCCGTTTTGTAAAAAATTGATGGTTGCCTGTCGCTTGGCGGAAACCGGATCATTTAACATCAATCGTAACACCGTTACCGCGCTTTGCGTGGCAATATCCGAACCATAATCCGGCATGTTGTCGGCGGGATGCATGACACGACCCATCCAATTGGTTTTGTGATCCAATTGAACGCGGTTATACCAGCCTTCAAGGGTTGAAAGCGACGGGGGATTTGCGGTCGGCGCCAAGGAAGGCAAGCGATCAAACCGAATGTCATTGACCGAATACAATGGTTTTTGGGAACCGAAATACGGCGGACGAAACAAACTCTGGCCTTGATCCACGGGAACCGCATCCAGCACGGTTAACACTACCGCGGTTTTCAGGCACGGTCTACAATCCGCATCGTTTAAGGGTTCACTCGAAACGCTTTTGACGATTGATTTTCCGCCGGTAACCGTTAACGGCAACGATGGAACCAGACTTGGTTTGAATGCTCCGATGCGCGCGTCAAATCCCTGATCGTCGATGCTCGACGGATTGATTTCGAACCCGTGATGACTGCCATCAAAACCCGGTGACACTAAAACCAACGAAACGGGTCCACGCACCCAAAAATCGCCGTTGGCAAATTGTCCGACCCGATATCCCTTGTCGAAATTAAACGTCACGCCATGCTGGGAAACACTCGATTGACACGCGGGACAATTGCCTCCGCAATCGATTCCGGTTTCGGGCGCGTCCAGCAAATTATTCGAACACACGCCTGCCGCCAAGTCAATCGAATACAAATGCACCGCCAGCTGGGAAAAATCATCCGAAAAAGAACCGTTCGAAAACGCAATGGATCGGTTTTCATCGATCACGCCAATCGTGCCGGTTGAAATAGGCAAACCAGAAAACGAAAACGTGACTCGTCCGGTTTTTCTAGTAGCGGGATTGTAATTCTTATCGCCTTCCACCGCGAAAACGTACAATACATTTCCTTTTTGCCGGATCATGACCTGCATGTTCAAATCATTCGTGACCGCGGTTGAAACCGAGACCCCCGCGACTTCGGGTGATAGAATCGCTTCCGATAACTGCGTGATTTGACGGTTCGTGCGAACCATTTCGTCTTTGATGCTTTGCGTCAGGTTAATGTATCGAAACGGATTGAAAGAAATCGTAAAGTATCCGAGGCCTTTGGCGCCATGAACGATGGATAACCATGCTTCCGCCCGCATTTCATAATCCAAGGGCCCCCGGGTTGCAGGAATCGTCCAGGAAAGGCCTTGATCCGAGGCTTCGATAATGGGCCAGACGGGTTTTGAGCGGCCCACATACTCGTCATACATGACCCGCGTCATGTCCCCCAATTCGTAAATGCGATGATACGCGTTGTTCCAGCCGGTAACCGGGTAATGATCATATGAAATAATCGAACCGTTTTCCGTATAGCGGTTAAACCATGCGAAATTGCCATCCATCCATTTTCCGCAACTCGCCCGATAATACGAGTAAAAACTCGCGGTCATCAGGTTCACCGAAAACGCGTTGGGATACTGGGCTTTGTATTGGGCTTCTCGACTAGCGATCGCAGCCGCGGTTTCTTTGGGGGCCGTGGTTCCGCATTCTTGTTCATGCACCAGCAAATACACCAAAAACGCCGGATGATTCACGGTTTGCTCCGACAAATACTGATAGCCCGGAATCATGAACAAACCGTATTCCTGACCCTTGTTCAGCCAGTTAACCACGTCCCCATCGCTGCCATCATACCCCATAATGGTGTTGACGCCTAACACCGCATGATCATCCACATAGTTTCCCGGTTCATCCCAAGCAAAAATCGGAAAAAACGGTTTTCCATCCACAATCAATTCGTTGTTCGGACCCATCGAAACGGTTTTGGCCGAAACCGCCGACAAAACCAACACAAAAACGGCGATCCAAATCAAAAAATTCAAACAGCGGATTTTGGATACCCCCGATTCATCCAGCGCAAAAACAAAATCAACCCCAACAACCCGACCGCCAAACTTCCGGCAACAAACACCCAGTCAATTCCGTCCGCGGGTGAAACAATCGGATCGGAACCGGAATTGGTTTCTCCGCCCGAGGTCTTCGGAAAAACCGTCAATAAGGGGAGAATACGGTTCATTTCATCCAATAGGACGCCGGAATTATTAATAATTTCGAATTATCCGGTCACGAATACTTTTTGGGTTTTTTCGCTGAAAAACACGTACAAGGATTTACCCGGGTTCGAAAGATCCGTCAAAGCCGGATCCAGATTTTCGGGGTTGATATCTTGAATCGGGTTTCCTTCAATCGGACCATGCAAAATATAGCATAACCGGTCGCCTTCGTATTTTCCCAGGTTATTCTGATAACACAAATCCGCGAGATTCGCGACTTCGGACGGCGAAATACTCGAGATATCCACGAAAAAATCCATGTCTTTTTCGCACGCGAGCGAAAACTGTTTCAACTGGACATTTCCCTGGTTAATGATGCCCGACGAAAAATTAATGACCAACAACGCCACGGCGATTCCCACAAACAACGTGATTACGATAGCAATCGGCATTTCCATAAACTAAAACCCTCGAAATACTATCACAGTTGGAATATTAAAAGGTTTACGGCTCGACCACGATTTGTTTTCCCTCGCAATGCAGGCCCACGACCGCCGGAATTTGGATTCCAACGTCCAGTTTGATGTTGCAATCCGTGCAATAATTGTACTTGGCGAACAAATTCATCAAAAAATCCTTGTTCAAATCGCCTTTTGGTTCTGTAATGTAATACGAACCGCAATTCGCGTCCAGGTTGCCGAACTGGCAGGTTTCCCAGCAATGCTCGAGTTCGCCCGCAAACCGCGTCAAGGTCACCCGGTTCAATTGGCTTGGATCCGGCGCGCGGTTTGGAAAAATCAGACTCGATATCGTATCGTAAATCTCACCGGGTTTTAAGCCGCCCAAAAACATGAGCATGAGGCTCCCGACCACGATCGCGGACATCAAAAAAATAACCAGTTCAATCGCCTGCATACCATCAACCCTTCATTTGAGTTTCTCGAAAACAAACAAAATCACAAACGTGACAAACGCAAGCCCGATCATGACTTCGACTGCCAGCCAAAGCGCCCGGTTCAACTGGCCGCCCCCAGAATCTGAACGAACACGAATTCACGGAACACGAAATAACCGATCAACAACAAGGACGAATAAATGATGAACGCCATCACGGTGTTGGTCAACACGCTTTCGGCGATCTTGAACTTGTCGGTTCCATGTTTGACGTTCGAAAGAAACAACGACAAAATCAACACCATTTCCAAAAAATAAATTCCGACCACGAATTCAAGAATCGTCGGCGGAATGATTTTGTCCACCTTGATCAAACCCAGTTCAAAATGACCTCCGAACAATTCGAAAATCGCGGCCAATTTGTCCTCGATAAACGTCAAACTCATGACGATCGCCATAGTCATGATCACGGAAGCGCTGGCCAACAATGGAATCAAAATCGTGATGGTTCCCTGAACCAAGGACCCCGTATCCGCAAGCAACGTCTGGATATAATCGTCCAGTTTGTAAATGCTGATGGTTTGTTCGCGAATCAGTTTCGCGGATTTCGCGGCGCTGGCCTGGTCAATGTCCGAAAAACTGACGATTTTGTCAAACACGCTCGTGACGCGTTTGGACGGACAAATCGTGGGCAATACGTTTTTGACGATTTCCATCATGGTATCCTTGGTGCGGTACAAGCGTTCGCGCATTTCCGAAAACATTCCCGTGACCGGATGATTCTGCAATCCGTGTTTTTTGTAATCGTCAATCACGTCGTCCATGATGCTTTCGACCGACCGGTTCAAGGAAAGATACGTCGCGAACACCTGCAGTAAGTGCGGCAAATCCGCTTCGATATCGTGAATCCGCTGCCAGAGTTTCTTGTGCGTGTTTACGTACATCCAAGAAATGATTCCGACTCCGATCGTGATTCCAAGCGTACTGGTCCAGATCTTGACGACGTTTTCAAACGAATACTCCTTGTTGATCACGAGGACTTGGGACAACGACAAAAAATGAAGAATCGTGGGAATCAAAAAAATTCCGACGATCACCACCGGAATCGCGTAAAAACTCGTGGGAATCCGGCGGTAATCCGGGCTTCGGTCCAATTGAATCGCGCTGATCTGCACGCGGTTGGCCGCAAACTGCATCGCCATCATGAGCAGAATCGTCGGAAAAAAGATGTTGAAAATGAAAATAAGCATGGGCAACGTGATGAAATCCGGCATGAAAATCGAAATCATCGGGGTTAACATGAGCATCATGATCGGAAAAATGACGCCGGCGCCGATCATGGTTTGCGTCTGGCTGGAGAGTTCTTCGGCGAACCGTTTTCCGCTTTGATGATACGCCACGATAATGGTTTCAATGACTTCCAGAATTATTTTTTCGCGTTCTTCCTTGGCGGAAAGCGTCGCGGTCTGAAGCAAACTCAAGCCTTTCACGAAATCGGGATTCACTTTTAACCAAATCGGAATGAAATCCTCGAATCCTTCTCCGATCGTCTTGTATTTTTTTCTTTGAATCCGCTCCAGCATTATTTCGAACTGGTCGTGCAACACGCCATGCAGATTCATGTTGGTTTGCTGGATCGCGTAATCGATCGACGTATCCAGCGAAATATAATTCGCGATTTCGAGGATTCCGACCAGCATTTCTTCCTTGTAATCGATGATGCGCTGGGCATAATACACGCTGGTAATGTACACGAATGCGGCCGCCATGATGACGACATCATAAAACAAAATCACCCAACCGATCAGCGGAATGCTGGAGAGCAAAAACAGCATCAAGAAACCGAATAAACCGAATACCCCGCCAAAAATCAGGATTCCGGAAATGATGTCGCTGGAATTATACGGGCACGCGATCAATTCCATTTTTTCGTCAATGGATTTTAATCTCGGGAAAAAATTATTCTGGCGGCCGAGTTTGTAAATGGCGTCAAACAACATGTCAATCCCGCCATCAGCTCACTTTTAACGCTTGCAGGTACTTTACGTACGCTTGCTTGAACTTTTCCTCGTTTTCCTTGTTTTCCAACGGATTCAATTCGTTGAACAACTGGGCAAACCCTATATTGCAGTGAACAATCGATTCGGATTCCAAAAAATTGCGTTCTTTTCCCAGTTCTTCGATGAGTTTTTTCTTGGACCACGCGCGTAGCTTCAAATCATCCATGACGTTGTCATAATCACGATACCCTTTTGTGACTTCCAGAATATGCTTGATCAAAATGCTTTTTCCGCCCAGCAATTCCTTGGTGGGCTCCAATTGATCCGTTTTGGGGTTATACACCAATAAATCCTGGAAAACCGGTTCGGTTTCCCATTCCTTCAACACTTCCGTGACCTGCGTCACGCGCCGGACACGCTTTAACGTCGAAGGCGTCTTAATCTGCTTGACGATAATAATCAAATCCGTTGCTTTGAACGACCCGCGCGGAACATCCAAATCGTTCACGACACGATCATACACCCCATATGGATTATCCGCGTGCACGGTTCCGGCAACGACATTGGACATCGCTCCGACCCGCATGGCTTCGTACAACACGGTTGCTTCTTTGGATCGGATTTCTCCGACAATCAACACCGAGTCACCCAACCGCAAACTGGTCCGCAATCCTTTATCGTACGGAATTTCCATGCTTTCGGCCACCAACGCGGATTTTACTTTAAGCGAAACCAAATCGTAGCCCAGGCTTTGATAGGCTTCGATCGGCAATTCCTGCGTGTCTTCGATTGTAATGATCCGGTATTTGGGCAAAATCTCAAGCAACAGCGAACCCAGCAACGCGGTTTTTCCGCTTCCGCGCGGACCGGCAATCAAAAACGTGCGGCCATGCGTGATCGCAAGATCCATCAAACCCGCAAACCAATCGTTTAACGCGAGATTATCCATAAACAACGGCAACGTCCACGGTTTTTCGCGATGAACACGAATCGAATAACCGGTTCCAAAAATCGAAAACGGTTCGCGAATCGCGGCGACACGGGCTTTTCGTTTCTCGACCTGGATTTCTCCGTCGAGCTGCGGCTGGCTTTTATTCAATGGCCGGCCGGTTTTGATTTTTAACGCGGTTGAAAGATAATTCAAAAAATCCTGAGTCGGATAAATGTTCGTAGTGCATTCGTCGAATTCCTCGTGAATGATCCGCATCGGCGTCTGGAATTCTGGCGGATTGATGTTGATTTCCTGGATCGCGGGATCCGCAAGCAAATAATCCAAAATACCGAATTTCTTGATCCAGGTGTCGAGCATCTTGTTGGACAAGTCTTTTCCCTCGTACTTGTTGAACAATTCGAACAAATCCTCGAATTTCTGGTTCAAATCCGGAATCTCGATCTTGTACGTGGGTTGCACGGAATCCTTGGGTTTTAGGATCCGCACGGTCGCGTCCTTGATTTCGTATTTTTTCGCGAGTTTTCCAAATGCCGGCGCCAACACCACGTCGACGAAAAACGGAATGATCACGAATTCGTTGGTTTTACGGTAATGAATCTTGGTAAAGGTTTTGTTCTGGAACACGATCACATCGGTTTCGTCGGACAACGGAAACAACGGCGGAGAACTCGGACACTTGAATTTGCATTTCGGATGAGTAGAATCGCTAAAACCGTCACATCCGATACAATGAATGGTTTTGACTTCCATTCCAACACCAATGCCTCAATCTCACGATCTGCCGATCAAGCGATTGAAAAAATTCTTGATCTTGTCGCCGACGCCTTCTTTTTTCTTGGGCAACTCGGCATTCGGACCGTAGGGAGAAACAACTTGGGGTTGGTTAGGCACCGACATCCGCTCGAAACCCCTTCCCTTGGCGGCCTCATCTTCCTTGACTGTTCCGCGTAACTGCTGGACTTGGCTTTGGAACATCAACGACGCGTTCGAATGCGAAATTTCTTCCAGCGTCTTGATGCGGGTCTCGAGATTCTTCATGATATCCACCATGTTCAAGAACACGTCCCGGGTTTTGTTGTTGTTGAAGGTTTCGAACATGGTTTCAATATTTTTCATCCGCTCGTTCATCAAGAGCATTTGCTTTAGGGACCCTTTTTCATCCAACTCTTTTTTCATGACATCCTGGTCTTTTCGGATGTCTTTAAGCACGGTGCCGTAAATCTTGGTTTTCGAAACCTGAATCTTGAATTCGCGCTCTATGTTGTCGAGGCGCTCCATCGTGTCCTCGGCTTCGCTCATCGGCAAGCCGACCGACACCACTTTTTCCAATCGATCCAGTTTTCCGCTGATCAAATTCAGTTGACCCTGCACATACCGGTCACGTTCCAGCATTTTTTCCGGTAATTTTTGTGGATTCCAAAGTTCGGAAATTTCCATTCCCACACCCCATCATAAATGTATAAATGACACGCCGCCAATATATAAACTTTCCTGGATGGCGTTCGCTCCGAGCAAGAGGAAAAGAAAATCATTTTTTGAAAAAACCGGCTTTGCGGGCGTTTTCAACTTCGGTCATGATCGCGTCCAACACCTGCACCGGCGAAAGCCGCGTGGTGTCCAAGACCACGTGAAACGGCGACAAATCGCCAAACTCAAAACCGTATAATTTCCGATAAATTTCCCGGGTATTCGACTCTTTTTTTTGAACCGCCAACCGCACTTCTTTAACGGGTTTTTGATCCCGCTCCGCGATTCTTCCAAGACGCGTCGCGTCTTCCACGCCGAGCCACACCTTAAAGCCTTTTTTCGACAAATACGGCATGGTCCACGAATCCATCACCACATCGCCGTCGTCAATAATCGAAAGCAACAATTGATCCAGTTTCCGATCCAAACCGCCTTGGGCCAAACGCGCCTGGTTGAATGTATCCGATTCTTTCGATTCCCAAAACCCTGTCTGCATTTTCGTTTTGTACACGTCGATATCCGAAGCATTTTTTTGCTTTAACTGGCGCAACACATCCGACGTGTGCACCACCCGCAACGAAAGTTTTTCCGAAAGCAGGTCCACCAACGTCGATTTTCCGCTGCCTGCAAGCCCACACACCAAAATCACGATTTTTTCGGACATACCAATACCACGAACAAAAAAAAATAAAAACGTTTCAATTCGAAAAAAAAGGAATATTCGCCGATTCAGGGAACGTATTCGTACGCGCCGACGTCGGAAACGCTTCCGCGAGTGGAACCGGATTGATCGACCGGAAGAAGCGGGGACGCGATCCGGTCCCGCAGGACGGATGTGCCAATCGGCCGGCCGAACGAATCGATTCCCGGATCTCCGATGAAATTCGGGATACCCGGAGTGATCGTCGGTCCCCCGCCGCTGGGAACGTTGTCCGTGAACGCATACGCGTTATTGGCCCATTTGTTGAAATCGAGGTGACCCAAATCGATCAAGGGCCCAAGGAACAGATTTCCCATTCCGCTGGTGCGGCCCATCGGAAGGTTCCGGATCCAGATCAGGTCCGAATCGAAGGTATTGTTCCACCAAACGAGCTGGCTTGTCGGAATCGCCCAACTGAACAGATTGCCGTAGTTGTTTGGATTCATGTAGGATTTCCGAAAATAATTGTTCACGAACGCGGCGCCGGTGGACTGCGGGCAGGTCTCGAAGCCGTCGGTCCACATCACCTGGTACCGCGCGTTGGTGATCCGGTTGTTATAAACGATCACGTTGTCGCCGATGCTGCAGGGCGAACCGGATCCCGGACCCCACCACTGGAGTCCGTCCGAATGATCCTCGGTCCAAAGCGTCGCGTTGATCGGCCCGTCGGACTGGTTCCACACCCGTCCACGGCCGTTCGAGCAGTCGTTGGGAAGAATCCGAATCGCGTCTTCGGATATTTTCCCGCCGACCTTGCAATTGTCCATGGACCAGGAACTTCCGGTGTAGACCCGATCGCGCGATGCCCAGTTGTAGTCGCGAAAAGCGCCTGTTTTCTCGATCACGAAATTGTGGTCGCTGGGATGACCATAAGCGGTATACGTGGCGTTGGTCAGGTCCGCTATGTTGGGATTCAAGTCATCGGCTTGCGAATTGATGATCAACGCGGTCTGCCGGAACGCGTCCGCTCCGATGCGATCGATTTTCACGTTGCGGGCCAATTTCGCCCCTGAAACCGCGTAGTCGACCGCAAAGAAAGTCGAGTTGGTGTAATACGCCGGATTAACCACCAGATAACCCGCTTGAACGAACCGCCCCGGCCCCACGAGGTTGGAATCATCCACCCACACCTGCGCATTGGGAACATGCGCCACATAAACCGCAAAGTCGTTCGTTCCGGTGCTCTTCAAGGTGAGTCCGGTGACTTTAAGCAACCGCACCTCGGGCGTCCCCCCGTTTCCGTGCGAAAGAATCGTGGTGTCTTTCGCTCCGCTGACAGCCGTCGTGACCGTCACCCACTCGTTTGTCACCGGGATTTCCCCCGCGATTCCGCCCTTGGACATCGAGTGAATCCCTGGATTTAACCGCACGATTCCGCTGTCGGCATTGTTCCCGTTTCCTGCGGCCAGCCTCCACTTCCGGATCGAATCGATGGCTCTGCCGATGGTCTTGAACGGTTTCGCGGAATCGTTGACAGCGCCGGTCGAGTCGTTTCCGGCCAGATCCACCCAGGCCTGCGCCTGCGGCAGGGTTCCCTTCGGGTTCACGACAAAAATCAAGGCATCCAATCCGAGGTTTCCTCCCCCGGTGCTTTGATCCCGGATACCGCCGTCTTTTCCTACCACTTTCGCTTCCACGGAAATGACCCCGTCGGATGAAAATTCAGAAACGGAGAGCGAAACCCAATATTCCCACACGCCAGTCTGCGGATTCAGCGTCATGGAGGTTGCGGTCTTGGTTCCGCCGGAATACCCCTGGCCGGAAACGGCGAATTCGACTTTTTGTATCCCGGGTATTGAGAACGCGACCACGCCCAGATTCAACGTTTCGCCCGGATTGATCCGCTGAAAAGGCACCACGTCCCAGCGCGCGATCGGGACCAAGGCGGCCTGCATGCTACAGTTAGAAATATTGAAATCCTGGCAATTCGAACCGCAGGACAGAAGACCCGATACGAATCCTTCGGTTTGGCACGTTCGGGAATCAAGATCCCATCCGTCGCACTTTTCGCCCCCTTCCTTTACATTATCACCGCAGACCGGCATGGACAACGATGCGCACAAAGAAGCGTTGAAATCCGAACAATTCGACAAACAAGAAAGCGACCCGGATTGGAATCCTCTCGATGCGCAGGTTTGATTGTTCAGATCGGAGCCGTCACATTTCTCATTTCCTTCACGAATGTTGTTTCCGCAAACCGGCGACGGATTCGAAACGCAACCGGACACGTTGAAATCGGCACAGCTTGAAACGCACGACAACGATCCTGACAAAAAGCCCTTGCTTTGGCAGGATTGCCCCGCAAGATCGCTTCCGTCGCAGGCTTCGGTCCCCTCCTTGCGGTTGTTTCCGCACACTGGATTCGGCGGGCAAGCGCCACAA
>Ga0209541_10015433_pt1 | contig 11403 bp, 12 predicted proteins | sample RifCSPlowO2_01_FD_184027 | JGI IMG/M metagenome (GOLD analysis project Ga0209541, IMG submission 184027) | Groundwater microbial communities from Rifle, Colorado - Rifle CSP2_plank lowO2_0.1 (SPAdes) (version 2) | ecosystem: Environmental > Aquatic > Deep subsurface > Groundwater | place...
CTTTTTGTTGTTTTTAGATTTTTTGGTCCAAAATTAGGCTCTCTTTTTGGTTTGATTTCAGTTCATAGAAACGATCCGGCAGAGAGAGATAAAATTACCCCCGTTCCTCCAATTTTTTCATTAATTCCAAAGGCCACAAATAAGAAAAAACTAACATTAAATGGGATTTCGGAACCTGGATCAACTGTTGTTTTGTTTATGAACGGATCAAAGAAGTCTTCGATTATAACTAGCAACGATGGCCTCTTTACTTTTACAGATCTAGAATTGACAGAAGGAAAAAATACAATTTTTGCAAGAGCAACCGATAAAAACGGAAATGAGAGCGATGATTCAGAAAAAGCAATTGTTGTACTTGATACAAAAAAACCGGAAATAAAAATAGATTCTCCCGTTAATGGAGAAACAGTAAGGAATCTAAATAAAAGAATTGAGGTAAAGGGAAAGCTAAACGAAAAGGCAAATGTTATGATAAATGGAAGAGTTGCTATTGTACAATCCGATTTTACTTTTGGAATACTTCTAGGTGTTGAAGAAGGTAATGTTTCTATAAAGGTTGTAGCAACCGATGAAGCAGGAAATTCAAAAGATGAAACTGTTTTTGCCGTGTATCAAAAGTCTCAATAAATTACAATACTAACAATATTGTAAAGAAAAACATTATCTGTGGGAAAAAAAGTGAATTTACAAACTGCGAATGTACAAAAAGTCCAATTAAAATAGCAAAAATCATAAGTTTATTAGGATCGGACACATTGAAATTCCTTAAAATGTTTAAAAAATATGCAGATACAAAAAGGACAAGTCCCGCAATTCCGGTTGTAGCCAAAATTAATAAAAAGCTTGAATCAGTTCCCGCTCCAGAATTTCCTCCAAAAAGACCGGGTTCAAAAAAGCCAAAATCTTTTTGATAGTGTCTAAAGGTATTAAACCCAACTCCAAATAATAAGTTATCTTTAGAAATTTCAATGGCATTTTTCCACGACGCTAGCCTAAAATGAGCCGAATCGGCAGGATCGGTTATTCCGGTGATTCTAGTTTGTACCCTTGGAACAAAAAAATATGCCGAAAAAACAATTAAAATGGCCCCTAAAAGTATTTTTTTTGATCTAAACATGCCTAAAATCATAAATATAATACCGGCCATGGCCCACGAACTACGAGAAAAAGTTAGTAAAATTCCTAAAAGTATAATAGGAAGAGATAGTATGAAAAATTTCTTTTGTAGATTTTCTTTAATTGAATAAAATTCGCCTAAAATAACGCCTAAACATATTGAAAGAAATCCACCAACAAAATTTGGATCGAAAAAAGTTGATGCGAGTCTATTTTTATGAGGATCCCACCCCAGAGCTTTATCAAGAACAGTAAAATCAGGAAGTACAACCAATTGAATAAATCCCAAAATAGCAACAACTAGCCCGGCAAATACAATACTAACCTTTAAAAACCTAGGAGAAATGTATTTCTGTTGGATCAAATTAAAAATAACAGTTGCGGATAACAAATACGTAACCCATCTTATTAAATACGAAAAACTTACTAACCAGTCTAAAGTATTAAGTTTTGGAAATTGCAAAATAATAGAGATTAAAGCCCAACCAGTAAAAGGAAAAAATAAAATAAGATGTAAAGGAATTCTAAAAGACTTCTTTGAAAGCAAAATGAGAAACCCAACAAACGCAAAGAGAAAAATAAGAAAATCATATAAATAAACGTTCGCACCTTCGTTTTTATAAATACTTGTAAATTGCCCTAAAGTAAGAGAAATAACAGTAATAATATATAAAGATGGTAAAAAACTAATTTGTAACTTTTTCTTCACTGTATCCTTTCCATACTTTATGGGCAAAGACGCAAAGTAATATTAAAATCAAAAGTTCAGATAACCAGGTTATATAAGACGACGCATAAAAAGAATATTTTGGAATAAAATACAAGTTTAGGGATACGTTAAAAATAGCGCTAAGTAAATAAATTACGGGTAAATATTTTTGGCCGTTTAAAGTTACGATAAACCAAGAAATAGGCTGAGTTAAATAAAATATAAACATTCCAAGCATTAGAATTTTTAAGACTTGAGTTGATTGGTTAAAAGCAGATCCGCCTAAAACTTTAATAATTTGAGGTGCAAAAAAAGTCGTGACAAAAGACACTAAAATTCCAATCACAAGCATTACAGATAGCACCTTAAAGAAAGTTCTCAAAAATACTTTTTTTCCAATAACTAAATGGCGTACAAAAACCGGATACACAGAATTCATTACAAATGTTGGTATAACAAGCATAACCTCAAAGACTTTGTATGCTAACCCATAAATAGCGACTGATTCTAACCCAGATAAACCTAAATTTCTTGGTAGCCTTAAAACCGATATTAATAACGAATCGGCCTTAAAATTAATCTGACTAAACACAAACATTAAGCCAAGCGGTAAGGAATTAAGTAATAAATATCTCACATCGCTATTATTTACTTTATAACTAGGTTTAAAACCAACTTTTGGAAACAATAAAAAGTTCAAAATAACGGAAATTGCGCCACCAATAACATAACTAAAACTAATCCAAGAAATATCGGCATTCTGTTTTGATAAGAAAATAACCAAAAGTAAAATAATTACACTTCCGGAAACTAAACCAATTGTAGGAAGGTCGTATCTTAGTTTTGTCTGAAAAATAATATTTGTTGTTGTAAATAATGCTTGAGTTAAGATCAAAAACATTGAAATAATGATTCCAAATTTTACAAAACCGGAGTATGGAAGGAATAAAATAATCAAGGAACCAACAAAAATAAGGATTAAAGACAGTAAAATTCTAATGTATAAAGTGCTTGAAAAAAACTTATTAGCGGTACTAAAATCTTTAGATAATTCTCTTGTGACAATCGCGTTTAAACCAAAATCGGCGATTATAAAAAAAAGTGCCGGGAAAGTTTGCATTAAACTAAAAGCCCCGTAACCCTGTCTGCCAAAAGTGCGGGTTACAATTATGGTAGCTGCTATGGTAACACTCATTGTTATAACCTTACCGATTATTTGATACAAAGTATTAAGAGTTATTTTTTTAGTTGTTTCGTGCATACAAATGAAGAAACGTTCCCCTTTGAAACCAAATCAGGGGTTCCTGCTTCTTTCTTAATTGATTTTACAACTTCGTACTGTTTATAACCAACGTTATCCGAATTTACCCAAGAAAAGTGATCAAACGGCGCGTCGTATCTTATGGTAAAGGGCATAACGGCAACAACTTTTGGATCCAAAAGCCAAACGTTTTCAAAAGCCTCTTTATAGTTTTGGGAAACAATGTCTGACGCAAAGTACGAGCTATTCCAGTTTTCACCTTCTGCGTGTGCCCAGCCTGTTTCTGTAATAAATACCGGCAAATCTTTTTTAACTCCCAATGTATCTTTTAAATACCTCAATTCTTCGTTATAGGCTTTAATGCTCCACCTGCCTGTACTGTAAACTCCTCCGCTAAAGTTAGGTTGAGGATATGAATGCGAAGCCCATCCGTCAAGCTCGTCAAAAATTCCCTTCACTGCTTGATTCATTAAATACATAAAAGAAAGAGAATCTAAATACTGGCTATTTGTCTCCGCACTTACGTTAAACCCGCCATTTAGCATAAAAAAATTTGAATTTTCTTTTTTGAATGTTTTAATGGTGTAGTCCAGTACTTTGGCGTAATTCTCCGGATCAACTTTTCCGCCCCAGAATTTTTCGTCGTTTGGTTCGTTATAAACACTTATGTATCTGTTTTTTATCGGCCATAAAAATGAATCTAAAAATTCGGCAGACTTTTTTGTTTGATCTTTATAATCTTTTGTATTTACATCCCACAATTGAATTATCGGAATTAAATGCCTTTCGTTTACCTGTTCAAAAACTGTTTTCCATTTTTCATAATCACGATCACGAACATTGTATGGAATTAAAACGTACCCCCAATCTCCGCCATTTGAATTAACAAGCTCTTGCGCTAACTTAAAAAAATCTTTGTTTTCTGCGTAAATATATATGCCAAATTTATTGTTTTTTTGTAACAGTTTGTTTGTTGGTTTGTAATAATAATACTCAAAGTTATCTTCATACAAACATTCATTTTTTGATTTTGGTATAAATTTGTCAAAAAGACTCATTGCACTTTTATCTTTTTGGATCGGTAAAAAATTCTTTAAGATTAGCGTAGTAATAATTACACATATGGCCACAACGCCTGCCTGCGCAGGCAGGCCTAATACAAGCCCGTATTTAACCTTTTTTGTCTTCTTTTTTGGCGTCATATTGGCATTTTATCATTACTTTGCTACCATTAGAAATGTGGAGAAGGAAAGAATTACGATTGATCTTTATATACTAGCTTTTTCTTTAATCTTATTTAGTGTTTTTTTAAACAACATTAAAGCTTCTAAAAATTCGCTACATCCAATTGCCAACTCTTTTAGCGTTTTGGGCGGTAATTCAAAGGAATTTATTAAAGCTAAGTATTCTGTTTACGGCTTTTTACCATACTGGTCTCTTGAAAATTCAAAATATATACAGATTGATAAACTAACGGATATCGCGTACTTCTCACTTTCTATAGAACCAAACGGAAAAATAACTCGAATTCTAGATGATGGAACGGAAGAACCCGGATATACATATTGGAGAAAAAGTAAAGCACTAAAAGACCTAGTCCAAAAAGCAAAAAACAACAATGTTAGGGTTGCACTTACAATAATTTCTCATCAGGACGATGTTTCTGAAAAGTTTCTGGGCTGTCAAAGTTGCTGGAAAACTTTCATGAAAGAATTAAAGACTGAACTTAACTTTCAGAAGATTACGGATGTTAATTTGGATTTTGAACATCATGAACTAGTTGACGAGGCAGTTGCGGACAAATATACCCAGTTTATAAAGTTTGTTAAGACTGAATTGGGTAACGAATATACGGATTCTAGTGTTGTTGTATCCGCATTTGCTGACTCTTTTGTAAAACCAAGAATTACAAAACCAAAAGAAATTGCTAAATATGCAGACGGACTTTTTATTATGGCTTACGATTTTCACCAACCATCGTCCGAAAACGCGGGGCCTGTTTCGCCAATCGGAGGCGCCGGGGTTGTTCAAGAATATGACATTAAAACAATGCTAAATGATTACATGAAAAACGTATCGTCCTCAAAGTTAATTTTGGGAGTTCCGTACTATGGATATAATTGGGTTGTAGACTCAAAGGAACCGAACGCAAAAAGAATTGAGGGAGACGATTTAATAGGATTTTCCCAATCTCAGTATTATTCAAACATTGTTGATACTGCACTTGATTATAATATTGAACCAAGCTGGGATGAAATAGGACAAGAACCGTTTTTTAGTTATATAAGCAATTCAACAGGCTCGATTAGACAAGTTTATTACGAAAATACAAAATCTATAAAAATTAAATACGATATGGCAAAAGATAAAAATTTAAGAGGTGTTGGAATTTGGGCTTTAGGATATGATAAAGGATATCAGGATTTGTGGAATTTGCTTGGAGAGGAATTTCCAAGAACAAAGTAGGTATTTTAGAGATAAAAACACAAAAAACAGGAGATGTCGGCGTGGTTTTACCCAAGCTGTCATCTCCTGTGAGTAATCAAACAGTTAATATTACAAACTTTGACTTATCCACTTTGTTGATACACAGTTTCCAACGAAGGATTGTTGAAAAAAACTACGCCACGACACCAGTAGAGTTTTACATTAATAGTATCGCCGTAACGGCCGGTAATATTCGCTATTACTGTAGCTTGATCTAATTCATTGAGGTCAACAAATTTCTTGATCGATCCCCAAGAGTTTCTATAAAATTCAAGACGGCCATTCATGAAACCCACTTCTGCTAACTCATCTTCTCCAATAGAAAAAGTTACGGATTGTCCATCTTTTAATGTGGTACTTCCAACTCCAGTCCCAATCAAACAGGCGTTGTTAACGGTGAAATCAACTTTTCCTTGATACGCATGGGGCGCGCCGGTGCTAAGAAGCAAATACCCTAGCATCAGAACTAAGATGGTTCCAGAAATTGCTGAAAGCAGTAACAAAGTTTTACCGATTACCTCAGCGGACAAAAAATCTAAGCATCGCTTCAACATGGTTGGCCTCCTTTTGACCAATATGTGAATGTTATTCTGCCTGCCTATTACAGACAGTCAAGTCATCTTTGTATTATAGGTTATAATCACATATTTGTCAATAACTCTATTGCAAGAGGATCCCTTGTGGAGTTATAAGGCTTAGTGGCTTGCCGTCCGTAGCTTTAGCGAAGGTTGGTGGACCCGGGTGGACTCGAACCACCGACCTCTGCAATGTGAATGCAGCGCTCTAACCGACTGAGCTACAGATCCAAGACTTAGGTTAATATACAATAAACCGCGATAAACCTAAAGCTGGTAGAATTATACGATGCCAAAGTTAATAAACAGATTTCTCAAGCTCTCACTTGAAATTCTTGAGTTTGTTTTAATTAGCGTAACTGTTGCTTCACTTATTTACCTCTTTGTTGGAGTTCCTTTAAAAATTACAGGCAACTCAATGATCCCAACACTTCATGACGGCGAACAGGTTTTTTCAGAAAAGCTTTCGGTAAAAAATAACTCAATAAAAAGAGGTGAGATTTTAATAATAACGTATACAAAACAATCACCAATTTTACTAATTAAAAGAGTCATAGGGCTTCCAAACGACGATGTTGAAATTAAAGATGGGTATATTTTTGTAAACGATGTAAAAATAATTGAACCTTATTTGACTCCGGAAACAAAAACAAGTGGGTACGGACTTATACCAAACAACGTAAAAATTCATGTAGACGATGGTAAATATTTGCTTTTGGGTGACAACAGGGAAAATAGCTCGGATTCAAGAGAATGGGGACTAATTGATGAAAATCTAGTTGTTGGAAAAGCTCTATTTGTTTACCTACCTATTAATGGGATTAGGCTTTTGAAGGGACGTTAGTTAAAGGCATAACCCTAATCTTCTTTTTTGATTTTGTAACGTTATAAAACTTAACTGTGCCTTCTATTGTTGAAAAAATCGTAAAATCCTTACCCATTAGAACGTTTTCACCCGGAATAAATGTTCGTCCACGTTGTCTTACAATTATTTGACCCGGTTTAATATATGAACCACCGGAAACCTTAATTCCTAGGTGCTTTCCGCTAACATTCCCTTTTTGAATCGCCTTTGAACCACCGGCCTTTTTATGTGCCATATTTTATTCCTTAACCTTTGCCTTTTTAACTTTTTTTACTGCTATTACGGGCTTTTTGGGCTTTGCTGTTGCTTTCTTCACCACTACTTCCCTTTCAATAGATTCAATTTTTATAAAACTAATAGGTTGTTTTACTCCTCTTGTTTTCCTATACCTTGACTTCGCCTTAAATCTTGAAACTATTATTTTTCTGTCTCTGGTAGTTTTTATTATTGAAGCATCAACTTTTACATCTTTAAGAAACGGCGTCCCAATAAGAGATACAACGTCGTCTGAATAGGCTAAAACATCAAATTTTAGCTTTGATTGTGAGTTTACTTTAAATGTTTGGCCTTCGGAAACCTTGATTTGTTTGCCATCAAGCCCTATAACTGCGTATTTCATATATTAACCTTACACTAAACCGTGAGATATTACTATATTGTTGGCAAAGTAGCAAGCAACAAAAAGGCCTTGAGGATTTTACTGGTCCAAAAGGCCTTTGAGATACACGAAGTGAAAAAATTAGTTTTATTCAGTAGCTGAGTACGGAAAATCTTTCTCTATATCCAGACGTTGTTCATCGCTATCTCCTACCACATCTAGAGGCACATCGGTAGGTAGAAACAAAATCTTACTCAACTTATAATAACGCCTTCTATAACCCCCTACGGAAATAGAACCATCTCTATGTTCAGTGCGGTACGGAATGAGCTCGTTCATGACTGAATCGTTAGTCGGCCAAAATCTAACAGGCGCGCCTTCAAACAATCCGTTAACGTATTCGTGTCCCTCAAAACCTACATAAAAGATTGTACCGTCTGCTTGGTGGATTTCAAAAGCTGTTACAGGAGTACCAAATCCAACTGACTCACGATGGACATTCCTAACAGTGCCAACCTTTCCTTTTCGACCCAAAAAGATCCCACGTACTAAAAGTAGTATAACAATACTCGCTACAGCAACAATCGCCAACCAATATCCTATACTCATGGTTTTCTCCTTTTTATTCGATTAGTTCTGGAAGTATAATCTATAACCTATATAAAGTCAAGGTGTCGAGGTTTCAACCAGACCTTTTACAAATTCATAATCATCATCGCCGGAAATTCTGTTTTTTCGCTCAAAACCGCATTTCTCGCACTTATGTAAAATTGCCTCTTCCCCATCTTGTCGTACAATTCTACCAGCAGGAACCATTAAACCTTTGCATTTTGACTTTCTATCACCTATTTTTACATCAACATGAAGTGAATATAAGCAAAACGGACAGTGATTTCTTTTTCTAGTCCCCCAAGCTTTATCCTTTACAAATTTACCGCAGTTCGCACAATTAAATCCTTTTGACCTCATTTTAGTCCGATTACTATTAAGACATCATATTCTAGTGAATCAGCCAAACCGTCTTCCACAACCAAACTATATTTATCTTTAACATCGCTCACTAGCATATCTTTATATTCAAGTTTTGCGGTCTTAAATTTTACTAGTGTATTCTCACGACCGGTTTCTTTTGCGTTATCGATTCCAACTACTGTATAACCCAATTTCTCAAGAAAAACCTTTGCACTTGCTGCAACTCCTGAAACTCCTGCACCGTTTTCAATACGAATTTTCAAATCTTTTTTCACTAGTGGTTTTTCTACTAGTTTCTTTTCATCAATTTTTGTTTCTTTTTTATCTGCGCTTTTAGTAGATTCTCCTGTCTTTTCACTTAATACAACGGAATCTTTTGAACCTTGAGCTAATTTAACATCAGCCTTTTTGCTCCCAAGATATACAAAACCAACAACTGCGCTAACAACAAGTATTGCTCCAAATATTCCTCCAACTAAAACCAAGGCCTTGCTTTCCTGTTTCACAGGAAGAGGTAGCATGTTTAAGAAATTCGGCTGAGTTGTAAGTAAATCAGGCTTTTTTTGAAGCGAGGAATAAAATAAAAGATGTAGTTCAAAACCTTCTAATCCCTTTGAATCAATTGGCAAAGACATTACCTGATAATTGGGGTCAATACTAAATTGATCCGCATTTAGGGTATAAATTTTATCAATTGGTTTACTTCTTTCGTATATTGAGAGTTTTTTTACTAAATCAAGCAACTCGTCGTTACTTTTTTGAACCTGAAATACATTTGAAAAATAAACTCCACTAAGTTCCGATAAAACTACTGTTTGATTCCCGCTAGCTAACGATACAAAAATACATGGCTCCCCTGCCGCTGAAACAATTCTTGGCAGAAGCATAATCCATGGAATTATTGCTTTTATTTCAAAACCGCTAAAACTTGCCATTTCCAGAAAATAATTAAGTTTTTCTTGTTTAATTGAAGCAAACTGAAAAACAAATGGCGCTAACTTCTTATAAGAGAAATAAAGGTCTTCAATTTTAACGGCTTCTTCTTCGCATACAGCTTTGATTGAAATCATTATTTGTTCGGCAGAATCTAGAGATTTTTTAACAGTCACAAATCTAAGTAAAACGTCTTGGGGTTCTAACAAAAATACTATCGAAATATCTTTAGAAGGTTTTCCAATTAAACTAACTATTTGTGAAGAAACCGATTTTGCGTCTAAATTAAGGCTGTCAAGTTCCTTACTCAAAGTCTTAATTTGTAATTCTTTGTTTATAAATGAAATCTTAAGCAGGTTTTCACTAATAGTAACAACGTAGTCCATACAAGGTAAATATACCACATTTAACTATTTCTAATTACCACAGACTGCACAAGCCCTAGCAAGAACATTGAGACTATTAAAGAATTTCCACCGTAAGAAACAAGAGGAAGAGGAATTCCGGTAACAGGGATGAGACCTAAGTTCATCCCAACATTTACTAAAAACTGCGAAAAGAACATCATGAAAACGCCAAAAATTATTAGACTTCCAAAAGTATCCTTAACCTTTAAAGACAACTTTATTAGCAAAAATAATAAAATCACATACAAAGAAATTATTCCAAAAACACCTATAAAACCCCATTCCTCCGCAAACGCAGCAAAAATAAAGTCGGTCCAATAAACAGGTAAAAATTGAAGATGAGTTTGAGTACCTCGTCCAAAACCCATACCAAAAAGCATTCCGGAACCTATTGCAATAGTAGACTGAATAACATTGTACCCAAAACCCAGCTTATCTAATGAAGGATTCAAAAATACAAGAATACGGTTCTTCTGATAATCTTTTAGTAAATTCCATACAGGATTTGAAAAAATGCCGAATAATACTGTAACGAATGCAAAATAAAACCAATCAAGTCCTGCGTAAAACAGAATTCCTGCAAAAACTAGAAAAAGCACTATTGTTGTTCCCAAATCAGGTTGAACTAAAACAAATATTATTAGAGAAAAAAACGGAATCGCAAGTAAAAGCAAATTCTTTATACCCTTAAGCGAGTCTTTGCTTTTAGAAATTAAAGCTGCAGATGAAATAATAACAACGGCCTTTGCATATTCGGACGGTTGGATTGAGAACTCTTTAAAGTTCAGCCATCGTACTGCTCCAAGTTTTTCTACTCCACCAATAAATGTGAGAATAAGTAAAATTAATACAAAAAAATACATGTATTTCCAATGAAATTTAAAAATAAGATAGTCAAAGAATGCTGTACCAAAATATATGACTAAGCCTAAAGCTAAAAAAATTACATGGCTTTTTGCTAAATTTTTTGCCGTTGACAATAAGGTTAGAACCCCAAGAAGTGAAATGAAAATTGGAATAATCAAGAGTAAGTAGTTAAACTTTTTTAATTCCATACTGCCCACCTGCCCTTAAGGACCTTGCGTTTACTTTACTTTTTATTTCATCTGTATATTTCTTTATAACTTCTCCTATCTCCGACTCTATAAATTCAACTTCAATTACATCAGAAACGCCATAACCGGCCTTTTTTCTTAAATCTTGAACTTTTCTTATAAACTCTCGAAGCTTCCCTTCTAATTCAAGTTCTTTTGTTAATTTAAAGTCTAACCGTATTTCTGTTTTCCCACCTTTAGCTTTTGTTATTGACTTAACGTTAACTTCCTCCTTTATTAAATCCTCAAAAATATCAATGTCAGGAATTTCTAATGTACTTAAAGGCTGTCTTACACCAACGCTTTTTTCTGCTCTCATTGAAAGCGCTTGAGTTACAATTTCCCTTGTTTTTTTCATTTTTTCAATAATCGTAGACGAACTTTTT
>Ga0209541_10015434_pt1 | contig 11402 bp, 13 predicted proteins | sample RifCSPlowO2_01_FD_184027 | JGI IMG/M metagenome (GOLD analysis project Ga0209541, IMG submission 184027) | Groundwater microbial communities from Rifle, Colorado - Rifle CSP2_plank lowO2_0.1 (SPAdes) (version 2) | ecosystem: Environmental > Aquatic > Deep subsurface > Groundwater | place...
TCTCTGGTGACCATTCGACCCCCTTGGAACGGACGGGTCCTCGAACGGACTTGCCTTTGGTAATGGGCTTTTTGATGCTCGCGGCATGTCGCCTGATAGCACGTTCAACCCATCCAACACTTCGCCTACCCTTACACATGTACGCCTCCGCGCGCCGCCAACGACGCAGACTTAAGCTGAGAACGCAGACTGCCCCATATATAGTTTATATAAAAAATGGAATAAGGCAAGACCGTTTTATTTATTCTTGCCCGTCTTTCTGCGAGCAACGATGAAAATGTTTGAGTATTTCTTAGGAGCGCGGGTCTTGCGGCCACCGGTAACCTTACCCCACATGGTCTTCGGGCGCTTGGTGCCTCTACCTTGTCTGCCTTCTCCGCCTCCATATGGATGGTCAACTGGGTTCATGGCAGTACCGCGCACGGTCGGCCGTATTCCCTTCCAGCGACTGCGACCAGCTTTTCCATAATTTTCTAAATGATGCTCTTCGTTCGAAACTGTGCCGACAGAAGCCCAACAGTTCTCATTTATTTTGCGGATTTCGGTCGAAGGCATTTTTATATTTGTGTATCCGTCGGCATTCGCTACCACTTGCGCGAAGATTCCCGCGCTTCGTCCGATCTTGGATCCCCCGCCCGGTTTTATTTCAATATTATAAACAAAAGTTCCAACTGGAATTTCTTTTAAAGGAAGTCTGTTGCCTGCGGTAAGTGGCGCTTTGGGAGAAACAGTGAAAGAATCTCCAGGCTTTACGGATTTCGGCAATACAACATATCTTTTTTCACCATCTTTATAAACCGCAAGTCCGATGAAAGCGGAACGGTTCGGATCGTACTCGACAGATTTTATAACAGCCGTAATTTCTTTTTTATCGTATAAAAAGTCCACATCGCGGAAAAGGCGTTTGTGCCCCCCGCCTTTGTGCCTCATAGTAATGCGCCCTTGGCTATTTCTTCCGACAGAACGCTTAAAGCCGTAAGTCAGAGATTTAGTCGGTTTCCCATGCGTCAAAACTCCCCTGTAAGATACATTGGTCATTTGCCTTCTTGATTTGCTTGTCGGTTTGTATGATTTCATATTTTATATTTAAACAAATTCTATCTTGTCGCCTTCTTTAAAATACACCAGTGCCTTCCTGCCTCCGCCCTTTGAGCCAGCTTTTCCTCTCCAGGTAATATTTTTCCTTGGAACTGCCAAGACGTTTACTTTTAGAGGTTTTACTTTATAAAGAGAAAAAATGGCTTGCTTTATCTCAGTCTTGCTGGCCGAACCCAAAATATCAAAAGTGTAAACATTCTGTTCTTGCGCAAAAGATGCTTTCTCGGTAATTCTCGGATTTTTAACTATTTTTAGGTTTACCATATATTTTGATTAACCTCTCGATTCTAAAAATTTCACGCTCTCGGCCGGATTTTCTATTAAAAGATATTTATGATTAAGCACATCTAATGGATTTAAATTCTTAAGGAAAACTATTCCGAGTGTCGGTATATTTCTAAAGCTTTTCTCTGCGGTTTCACTACGCTCATACAAAGCAGTAAGAATTTTAGGTTTCTTGGAATTTAAAACTTTTTCGAAACCAGCCGCTTTGGCTAAATTCCCGAGAACTTTCACGCCATCCTTGGTTTTTATCGATGACATCTTGAGCGAGTCAACAAAAAATATTTCGTCATCCTTTAATTTTTTAGAAAGAACCGAGAAGAGCGCTTGAGCACGCATTTTCCTTGAGATTTTCCTTTTATAATTCTTCTCTGCGAGCGGACCGTGAGTGACACCTCCACCTACCCAGATAGGGCTGCGAGACGATCCATGCCTTGCGCGGCCTGTGCCTTTTTGTTTCCAGGGCTTCCTGCCTCCTCCACGAACCTCGCCACGGCCTTTGGTATCAGCTGTCCCTGCGCGTTTGTTGCTACGCATCCCTTCCACAACTTGGTGCACTAAGTCACTGCGCCATTTAGCAGCAAAGACTTTCTCCGGAAGAGTGACCTCCCCGGCTGCTACGCCTTTTTGATTGTAAATTTTGGATTGCATTTTTTTAGCTAACTAGCTAACCATAAGCTATCACCTACTAATTATTTCAACCAAGCTTCCACGCTTGCCAGTTATAGCTCCTTCGATGAGCATAAAATTATTTTCTGTGTCTACTAAAACCACTTTTCGATTCTTCTCTGTAACTCGATCCCCTCCCATACGGCCGGCCATGCGCATACCTTTGGGAACATGAGTACGCAATCCTCCGCCGATTGAACCCGGTTCTCTTTCAGAATGCTTTTGACCATGAGTACGAGGCCCTCCATGAAAGCCATGACGCTTTACTACACCCTGAAAACCTTTTCCTTTCGAGACACTAGTGACTTGAAGTTTGTCTCCCGGGGTAAAGGCTCCAACGTCTATAACATCACCCACTTTGACCTCGCTCGCATCTCCATCCTTTAGCCTGAACTCTTTTAGTGTTTTGTAAAATGCACCACCCATAGTGCCGAGCTCAGCTTTACTTATCCTTTCCTTTTTTTCTACTCCGAAACCGACTTGCACAGAATTATATCCGTCTTTAGATTGTTCAAATATTCTAGTCACAGTGATAGGCGGAACGGAAACAATAGTTACCGGGATGACTTTGCCATCTTCGGAGAAATATTCCATCATATTTTCTTTTGTCCCCAAAATAAATTTCATATATTTTACAACCCAAAAACTTCTACATCATCTTCACATCAATATCAACTCCAGAGGGAAGCGATAGATTGGTAAGCGCTTCAATAGTTTTCCCTGACGGATTGACAATATCAATCAATCTTTTATGTACACGGATTTCAAACTGCTCGCGTGTATTTTTGTAGATAAAAGGAGAACGATTGACAGTGTACTTTTTTATCTCAGTCGGAAGCGGCACAGGACCTACTATGGTCGCATCATAGCGCATAGCAGTGTCAATGATTTGTTTGACAGATGCATCCAGGATCTTGCTCTCGTAAGCGCGAACCCGGATGCGAAGCACCACTTTATCATCGCTCTTTTCACTCTTCACCACTTTTGGTATTTTAATCGCTTTAGAAGTTTTAACTACTCCCACTTTAGCGACCTTAGGCCCGCCTAAAGCGCTATGCCTGCCCGAATCGCTACGCGAATCGTTGCGGGCGGGCGTAGCATTGCGGGCAGGTTTCTTAACTTTTATATCTTTGGTTGCCATTTTTAGCTTGTTAGCTTATGGCTAGTTAGCTAGTTAGCTAAAAAGCTGGGGTTATCTATCCCAATATCTTCGTAACGATTCCTGCGCCCACAGTCTTGCCTCCTTCTCGGATTGCGAATCTTTGGGATTCTTCAAGCGCAACTGGAGTAACGAGCTTTACTGTTATTTTTACCGTGTCTCCAGGCATAACCATCTCTGTGCCTTCCGCGAGTGTTACATCTCCAGTCACGTCCGTTGTACGAATGTAGAATTGAGGTTTGTAACCTTTAAAGAAAGGAGTGTGTCGTCCGCCTTCTTCCTTTTTCAAAACATAAATTTCAGCGGTAAAATTGTCGTGCGGAGTAACGGTACCTGGCTTAGCTAAGACCTGTCCGCGAGTAATATCTTCTTTCTTCAATCCTCGAAGAAGAACACCGGCATTGTCGCCAGCCATACCTTCCTGCAAGTTTTTATTGAACATCTCGATGCCAGTAACAGTGGTCTTGGCAGTTGGTTTGATTCCGACCACTTCTACGTCCTCGCCTACTTTCACTATTCCCCTTTCAATTTTTCCGGTTACAACTGTACCTCGGCCTTCAATAGAAAAAATGTCTTCAACAGGCATAAGGAAAGGCTTGGTTACGTCTCTCTCAGGCACTGGAATATAAGTATCTAGCGCATTTACGAGCTCTAGAATTTTCTTGGCCCATTCATCATCAACTGATTTAGCTTCCAAACCTTTTAGAGCTGAGCCACGGATGACTGGAGCGTCTTTGCCATCAAATCCTTGCTTGTTAAGAAGTTCACGAATTTCTTCTTCCACTAGATCAATCATGTCTTTGTCGTCAACCATGTCGCACTTGTTTAAGAAAACAATGATGCGAGGCACGCCAACTTGTTTCGCAAGGAGAACATGTTCGCGAGTCTGAGGCATCGCACCGTCAGTCGCAGCAACCACCAGGATTGCGCCGTCCATCTGAGCGGCACCAGTAATCATGTTCTTGATGTAGTCAGCGTGTCCAGGAGCATCAATGTGCGCGTAGTGGCGAGCGTCTGTAGCATACTCGTTGTGTGAAATATTAATAGTAATTCCGCGAGCCTTTTCTTCAGGAGCATTATCGATTTGATCCACCCCCCTTAGGCGCACAGTCTTCCCGGCCATATTGAGCACGTGCAAGATTGCAGCGGTCAATGTGGTCTTTCCATGGTCAACGTGACCGATGGTGCCGACGTTTACGTGCGGCTTATCTCTCTTAAATTCTTCTGCCATATTTTTATTTTAGTTGATAGCCAAGACTCAGTGTACGAGAACCAGTCACTGGGGCTTAGTTACTAACGATTATTAACAAACTTTATAATAAAAACCAATACAAAAGACCCGAAAGGGCCTTTTGTAATAGTAGCAAATTATAAAATCTTGTCAAACTTAGTTAACTTTGACTGGCTCTGTTGAAAGATTGCATCCCTGATTGAATTGGTATGAGCTTGCACAAGTTACTTCTACATACAGATCTCCTGTATTCTCCCCACTCTGTGGCGCCCATGATTCTTGCCCATCGTTAGCGGTGTTTGTAGATAGTGCTCGCACGAGTGTAAATTCTTTTGGAGAGTCGGAAATCTTTCTAAGTAAATTTATATTTACTCCGGCATCCTTAGGATAATTACTTGTCTGCCAAGTAACTGTCTTCGCACCAGCTGATATAGCCGAAGCTGAAGAAGTATCTGCGGCCACAGACAAGGTAGAAACAGTAGCTGGAGCATCTAAAGAAGGCTCATCTAAAGATGAACGATACACCCAAAAAGCGATTGCCAAAACCACAATAACCAAAAACACTAAAAGATTTTTATTCATATTTATAAACTTGTAAAAATTGTTAATTAATAACCTAATTGATGTTACCCTACAAGTATAGCATACTTTGCCAAAAATTGCAAGCCCCAACCCCTACCCTAGATAACCCTTATTCAATGATACTATATTTCCTTATCTCTTCGCAAAGCTTCCGGGCTTCTTCTTTTGGATTATCGGAAAAAATTATCCCGCGAGAAGAGTTGATGATGAGGCCGAGGCCTTGGCTGTTTAATCCTGCTTTCATAATTTCTTTTACACTCCCCCCTTGCGTTCCTACGCCGGGAACAAGAAAAGTCATATCGTCCACGATCGAGCGGATTTTTTTCATCTCTTTTGGATAAGTCGCACCGACGACTAACATGCAATTTCTATTTCTATTCCAAGTTTTTGAAACTCTTTCCGCCACAATCTGCCAGACAGGCTTGCTCTGAGCGGAGTCGAAGGGTTGGCTTACCATTAAATCCTGAAACTCTCCCGCACCCGGATTTGAAGTTCGGCAAAGAATTATACAACCCTTATCTTTTCTATCTAAAAACGGAAGCAAGGCTTCCTTTCCCAAATATGGGTGAAGCGTGACGGCATCAAAACCAAAATGGTCAAAAAGCGAATCAATATAACCTTGATTGGTATTGCCTATATCCGCTCTTTTGCAATCACAAATAGTAAAAATATCTGGATATTTCTTTTGCAGATATTCCATTGTCATTTTTAATTCTCGTATTCCTTTATCGCCGCGCGCTTCATAAAAAGCGCTGTTACACTTTATCGCGGCCGCGAAATTGTGTACCTCGCTGATAATCCATTTATTAAATTCAAACTGCGAAAATTTCATCTTTAGAAATCTTTTTGGAATTTTCTCAAAATCCGGATCAAGCCCGACGCACAAAAGTGAGTTTATTTTTTTAGCTCTTTGGTTGTATTTGTCTATCATCACTTTTTGACGGCCGTCAGATTTTGATGTCATTATTTTTTAGATTCTAAAAATTTCTTGCCGTGTCCTAATGTAGTATTTATCGGCACGCCACTTTTACAAAGCGGGCAATCTTCCGGGGAATATAGCGGTACTTCAAAGTCGCTCAATGCCTCAAAGGGAACTCCGAGCGTCTTGGAGGTAACATCCTTATTTCTATTTACCATAGCACAAGCAGTAATTATAATTCCTCCTGCTCCTTTCACAGTATTTACTACTTTCATAATTGAGCCTCCAGTTGAAATATTATCTTCAACTATGAGAACACGCTTTCCTTTTACTAATTTATCATACCCTCTGGTAAAAACCTGTCCTCCATCTGGGGTTTTCTCAGTGTAAACCGCGAGGGTAGAACTGCCCATTTTATTCAAATGGTGAGTAACCCACTGCGAGAGAATAATTCCACCCAAGGCAGGACCTACAACGACTTGAATATCTTTATCTTTATATTTCTCTGCATAAATTTCGCAAATCTGAGATGTTTCTTTTGTGTGGGGATATAAAACGTCCTTATTTATATAAGTATCAAAATGGAGCCCAGAAGTGCCAACAAAGTGGCTATCTTTGATTATTGCGCCCACTTTTGTAAGTATTTCTATGACTTCGTTCATTTTTTATTATCTTAACTTTTTCTTAATCTCTTCCGCAAGATATGGATTCCACATCGCTCCAGTCGCGGACATTACGATATCTGCTCCGGCATTTCGGTATTCGAAAAAATCATCAGCGTTCATGACTCCGCCAACCCCGATAATTGTATAAGAGTGGCCAAATTCTTCACGCAATTTTTTGAGTCGCTTTACCATCTGTAGTCCTGCCCATTTAATGGCATGCCCGCAGACTCCACTATGAGTTCGCCCTGGAAGCGCTTCGCCTCCCTTGGAATCAACGATCTCAGAAAAAATAGTATTTATCGCTGATATTCCATTTACTGTAGGTCCAACTTCTTTTACAAAATTACGGAGCAACTCTTCATCTTTAAAATAAGAAACTTTAACGATTAACGGAATATTTTTAATTTCATCTTTGATAGCTTTGATAACTAGAGCGCTACGCGCCACATCATAACAAAGAAGTTCGCTGGTGCCTTCATTCGGACAACTAAAATTTACTTCTAACACTTGGACACCTGTTTCTTTCATTAATCTAGCCGCCTTTACAAAATCGTTTATATACTCCCCGATGCCGGATCCTTCCTTTTTAGTGCGCTGAAAAGCTCCAACTACAATCTGCCCTTTGCGTAAATTTTTTACTAATTTTTTTATGTCTTCCTGCCAAAATTCCGGATCAAATGAAGGCACACCAAAAGAATTTGTTATCGATAGTGGTTCTTTAAAATTATGGTCCGCAACCAATTTCACATCCTCCTTGCCTAAGGGCAAACCCTCGGGAACATTGACCGATAAAACATTTGGCCATGGGTGACATGGATACTTCCCAGTACGAACTGTCTTATATGTAACAATGTCGAATCCTTTATTAAGTGCTGACTCCACAAAATTGCCGTTAATCAACGGCCCAGCCGCGATGCCAAACGGAGAATAAATTTTGTACCCAAAGAAATTAAACTTCGGCTCCCCCTCATTTTTAAAAACCTCTCCATCGGTTAAAGCCCCAAATGGGCCCTCTTTAAAATTCTCTTCGTAGGACTTGCTGGGATCGTAGAATGGTGTGTGGAGCATTATTTATATAATAGCAAAAATTACTGGATATTAAAATTTGTTTTTAATATCCAATTTATTTCCTCCCAGCAATAATCGTCTCAGCTACATTGTTAGGTACAATGTCGTAGCGGAAGAATTCCATGGTGAAAGATGCGCGGCCCTCTGTCATCGAGCGTAGGCCGGTCATGTAGCCGAACATTTCGGATAGTGGAACGATCGCTTTGATAACTTTATTCATTCCCCTGTCCTCCATACCTTCGATGAGTGCGCGCTTGCTCGAGAGGTTGCCTGTTACATCGCCCATGAATTTATCCGGGGTAACAACTTCAACTTTCATCATTGGTTCAAGTATTACTGGGTTTGCGCGCTTACATGCATCCTGCACCGCCATGGAAGCAGCGATTTTGAAAGCCATTTCATTCGAGTCAACTTCGTGATAACTTCCGTCCCATAAGTCCACTGAAACATTTACCATTTTAAACCCAGCCAAAATCCCGCGATCGAGTCCCTCCTTGAATCCTTTTTCGCAAGGCGCAATATACTCCTGCGGAATTACTCCACCTTTAATTGAGTTTATAAATTCAAAACCCGGAGACCTCTTGGTATTTTTCGGCAAATCTTCCAATTCTTCTTTACTTAGGGCTTCCATCGGCTTCACTTTAATCTTTACATGTCCGTAGTTTCCACGTCCACCGGATTGCTTGATATATTTTCCTTCAGCGTCAGCGGTACCATTAATAGTTTCTCGGTATGCTACTTGTGGCTTGCCAACGTTCGCTTCGACAGTAAATTCGCGTTTCATACGATCAACAATAATTTCTAAGTGAAGTTCTCCCATACCTGCAATAATAGTCTCGCCAGTTTCTTGGTCGGTAGAAACTTTGAAAGTAGGGTCTTCTTGCGCGAGGCGGTTAAGCGCCATACCCATTTTTTCCTGGTCAGCTTTTGTTTTAGGCTCGATGCGCAAACTGATAACCGGCTCTGGGAAAACAATTCTGTCGAGCACGATCGGATTATTTTCATCACAAATAGTGTCTGAAGTAATTGTATCTTTCAGTCCTACCGCGGCCGCTATTTCACCAGCGAAAACTTGTTTTACTTCTTCACGATCGTTAGCATGCATGCGGAGAATTCTTCCGATGCGTTCTTTGTTGCGAGTGCGAGGATTGTATACATAACTTCCTGCTGAAAGTTTGCCAGAATAAACTCGGAAAAAAATAAGCTGCCCGACGAAAGGGTCAGTGGCAACCTTGAAAGCAAGCGCAGAAAAAGGTTCAGCGTCGGAAGCATGGCGCACCATAGGCTCTTCCGTGTCCGGGTTAATACCTGAAATTGCAGGAATGTCCGTAGGGGCCGGCAGATAGTCCACAACTGCGTCGAGCACGAGCTGTACACCTTTATTTTTTAGCGCACTTCCAGCAAAAACTGGGAAAATTTCGTTGGCGATAACAGCCTTGCGAAGAGTTTTCTTTAAGGTCTCAGTATTCGGAATCATCCCTTCTAAATATTCCGTCATCATCACTTCATCCGTTTCAACTATTTTTTCTATCAGTTCGCCGTGATATTTCTCCGCATCAGCTTTTAAATTTTCTGGGATTTCTTTCTCAACAACCTTATTGCCCATCTCCCCTTCAAAGTAGTAAGCCTTCATATTCAAAAGGTCCACCACTCCTTCAAAATTATCTTCCAGGCCTATAGGAATCTGCGCGCGTACAGCACGCTTACTAAGTCTGTCTAAAATCGTCGCATATGAATGTTCAAAAGAGGCACCGGTTCGGTCAAGTTTGTTAACGAAGCAAACACGAGGCACCTTCGCTTCATCTGCATAACGCCAATTTGTTTCTGACTGCGGTTCTACTCCAGCCACACCGTCGAAAACTACAACAGCACCGTCAAGCACGCGAAGAGAACGCTTCACTTCTACGGTAAAATCAATGTGTCCAGGAGTATCAATAATATTAAAACGATGCTTTTTAGTTTTATCATTCGATGCGTAAGTTGGAGTCCAAAAACACGTGACTGCGGCCGCGGTGATAGTAATGCCGCGCTCCCTTTCCTGTTCCATCCAGTCTGTCACTGTTTCACCTTCATGAACTTCTCCGATTTTGTGTGATACTCCAGTATAAAAAAGCACACGTTCCGTGGTCGTAGTCTTACCGGCATCAATGTGCGCGATAATTCCAATATTTCTAACTTTTTCTAGCGGATAATCCCGTTCCATGGCAATAAAAAAGCGCCGAATGCGCTAAGGGTAATATATATCATAAAGATACTTTTTGCAAATTATACTTTCGAGGTTGCAATTAGAAATTTGAGTAAATTATACTGAAGATGTATTATATATCTGAACAGGAGATCACATGCCTAAAAAGCAGAGGGGGCAAGTGGCCAAGAAGTGGCTGGCTCGACCTCGCCAGTCAGGACGGTGCTTGATCTACGGAGGGAGCACGGAAACAGATCGGTCCGCAGAAAGGCTGATGTGGGCAATCTTCCGGGAGGTTGGCACGGGGAAACACCGCCGAAAAGCGCCCAGAAGAAGACCTTAGAGACGGTCCTTCTCTCTTTCTCTGGGCTTCAACTGCCGGACACCCATCTTACCGCAATGCCAGAGGGCATCTTAGGTTGAAGAGTTGGTGTTCTAGAAATCAGTAGGCTCGACCGACCCTAATAAAGGTCACGTCGGGCCTTTGTTAGTTCTACATACATCAGTCGAATTACATATATGCGCGATAGCGTAAATATGTAAAGGAATTTTTAAATATTATTGCCCTTTCCAATATATGGTTTAGCCAACTTAAATACTTTGAATTGGTTCTTCAAGCCAATTCTTCTCACATACTCTAAAAATTCTTTGGGTAATGGTGAAGGTCCAACCCAAACACTTCGTTGAATCATTGTGTAGTCAAAATTTTTTAATTGTCGGCGGAACCAATCCCTTTCCTTCTTTTTTTGTTCAGTAACGTCATACATTACTATTAAATTTTTGGGTGAATCTTTTGTGAATGGTGAAGAGAAAGCCACATGATAAAAATTTCGTTTTCTATTTTTCTTCTTTATGCGACTTCGATTGTCACTTTTTGAAATTGGTAAACCAAAAGCATTGACTCGCATCCCTTTGTAATAGGCCATGAGCTATTATATTCAAAATTACACATTTACGCTATAGCGTAAATGTGTATGAGTACGTTAAAAATCTCAAACTCTTAAAAGACCCTCTACCAAGCAAAATGGGCGAAGGCTTTGTTAGCTTCAGCCATTTTGTGAGTGTCTTCTTTCTTTTTAATAGCACTGCCTTCGTTTTTTGAAGCAGCGATTAATTCATCGGCGAGTTTTAAATGCATTGGCTTGCCTTTGCCACCACGAGCAGCGTCACGAATCCAGCGCATAGCCAAAGCCACGCGACGTTCAGGCCGCACCTCTATAGGCACCTGATAGTTAGCACCTCCGATACGCTTGGAGCGTACTTCGGTGGAAGGGCCAGCATTCTTTAACGCTAGATCAAAAATTTCAAGCGGATTCGGATTACCTGTTTTTTCTTTTATAATATCAAAGGCAGCATACATAACTTTTCTAGAAGTTTCTTTCTTGCCAGACCACATGATGTAATTTATAAACTTCTCCAATTTTTGAGAATTATAAACAAAGTCTGGTTCTACAATATTACGATTTTTTACTTTTCTACGCATAAATAATTATTTCGCCTTGCCTTCCTTTGGTTTCTTATTTCCGTATAGAGATCGTCCTTGT
>Ga0209541_10015435_pt1 | contig 11400 bp, 8 predicted proteins | sample RifCSPlowO2_01_FD_184027 | JGI IMG/M metagenome (GOLD analysis project Ga0209541, IMG submission 184027) | Groundwater microbial communities from Rifle, Colorado - Rifle CSP2_plank lowO2_0.1 (SPAdes) (version 2) | ecosystem: Environmental > Aquatic > Deep subsurface > Groundwater | place: Rifle...
AACCCCCATTTTTTCCAGTACCCGCCGCTTATCTCCCTGGATATGCCGATCGCCTTTTGTGAGAATAAGAAGGACATCTCCTTTATGGTGCAGAAATTTTGCCAGAGGCAGCGTGCAGGGCTTGATTTTGCGCATGTACTGTTTTTTGTCATACGTTTCCAGTCCGATGGAATACAGCCGGCGTTCAATTGCGCAATTGGTATTAACGCCCAATTCTTTCGCCAGTTCTTTATAGGTTTCAACAAAAGAAGTAGGGAAGCGCTGTTTGGCGTAGAGATATGGCCTTTTGGTCAGGGGATTGATGGCGTGCAGCAAACTACGGTCTATTTTATTCTGCCGGATTTTTATTTCCTGCAAGGATGGCGATTTGTCTCCGAGCGCTTCTATGATCAGAACGGAAGCTTTTTCAATCGGGCGATTATATAAATCGGTAGTATCCATCAGCGTCCCATCCAGGTCAAAAACCCAGACTCGCTTTGGCAAAGCAGGCTCCTATAGATTTTCAAAACTCTATTTTTAAAATACCCGTTTTAAGGTTTTTCTGCAAGAAAAATATTGATTTCAGCATAAAAATAAAAATGCCTAGTTAATCAAGGTATTTTATAGTTGTGCGCGCTGAGGGGATTAAAGCTTCACTCTCTACTCTCTTGGTGCGCGCTGAGGGGATTAAAGCTTCACTTGCGGCTGGATAGCCCGCTCGCTCACCGAACCAATCTCCGCACCCCGACCCCCATCTCGGACACCTTCGGTTTCCGACGTCGTCCGCCTGCGGCGGACTCCTGCCTTCCTGATCCGGGGTGCGGTTGGTTCGATCCAAACAAAAATATAAAACAGCACTACGCGCTGTTTTATATTTTGTGCGCGCTGAGGGGATCGAACCCCCGACCCTCTCGATGTAAACGAGATGCTCTACCACTGAGCTAAGCGCGCATTTAATTGTTTTACTATTTTTCCTGGTCCAGCGCCATTTTTATAATTTGCGGCAAATCCGATTGATTTTCCGGATTTTTATAAATATCCAGGAAAGTTTTTTTATTATTTTCAAAAATTTCCCGATAGCGTTTGCCGTTCTTATTTATCCACGCCTCCTGTTTTTCGGAATCTCCCGGCACGACTCCTTCCAGCGCCATTACTTTACGCTCCATTTCTATCGCTATTTTTTCCGGCGAAACCGGATCTTTTTCATGTCCTCCTATTTTCGGCTGTTCTATGCTCATTGGTGTTTGTATTAATAATATAATTCAGTGCGCACTCTTGGATTCGAACCAAGGACCGCCGAGGTATAAGCTCGGTGCTCTAACCGCTGAGCTAAGTGCGCCTAAAATTATATTAGAAAAAATCGCCCTAAAAGTCCACGAAGGGCGTTTTTATAATACCTATATGCCAAGTGGCTTTAGCTTAAATCCTTTGATTATCTGATTGAAATCGTCTTGTTCCAAAGTCTCTTTTTCAATCAAGGTTTTGGCAATGGCATCCAGTACCGAGCGGCGGGAACTGATAATTTTTTTAGCCGCTACGTAAGCGCGGTCAATGAATTTTTTCATCTCCTCGTCAATTTTAGTGGCAATCGTTTCGGAATAATTCCTTTCATTGCCGATTTCTTTTCCTAAGAAAATCAATTCGTGTGATTCGCCGAAGGTCTGCGGGCCAAGCGCGTCGCTCATTCCATACTGGGTAACCAGCGCCCGCGCTAATTTAGAAGCTTCTTTCAAGTCGCTGGAAGCTCCGGTGCTCATCTCGCCAAAAATCAATTGTTCGGCCGTGTAGCCGCCAAGGGCCACGGCGATATCGGTAAGGAATTGAGTCCGATTGCGCAAGTGCAATTCTTCAACCGGCAGTTTTAGCGTGTAACCGCCGGCGCGGCCGCGGCTGACGATGGAAACTTTATGGACCGGATCGGCGTCTTTCAAGCTGGCTGCCACCAAAGCGTGGCCGGCTTCATGATAAGCAGTAATCTTTTTTTCTTTTTCGGTAATCACCCGGTTTTTCCGCTCCGGCCCCAGCAAGACTTTTTCAATGGAAGAATAAAGATCGTCTTGGCTGATGAGTTTTCGATTATCGCGGGCCGCCCAAATCGCCCCTTCGTTCATAAGATTGGCCAGATCGGCTCCGGAAAACCCTGGCGTCCGAGCGGCAATTTTTTTCAGATCCACTTCTTTCCCGAGCGGTTTTTCTTCGGCATGAATTTTTAAAATTTCTTCCCGGTCTTTAACATCCGGTAAATCCAAAACCACCTGCCGGTCGAAGCGTCCCGGGCGAATCAAGGCGCGATCTAAAACATCCGGACGATTGGTAGCGGCCAGGACAATAACGTTAGAATCGCGGTCAAAACCATCCATTTCCACGAGGATTTGATTCAGGGTTTGCTCCCGTTCATCATGGCCGCCGCCCATTCCGGTGCCGCGTTCCCGGCCAACGGCATCAATTTCATCGATAAATAAGATTGCCGGTGCCGCTTTTTTAGCGGTTTGAAAAGCGTCTCGGGTCCGGGCGGCGCCCACTCCGACGAACATTTCCACGAATTCCGATGCGGAGATGTGGAAGAAAGGGACGCCGCTTTCACCGGCAACCGCCCGAGCCAGCAAAGTTTTGCCGGTTCCCGGCGCGCCCATCAGTAAAACACCTCGGGGAATCCGGGCGCCCATTGCTAAAAACTTTTTCGGATTTTTCAAAAAATCTACTACTTCTTCCAGTTCTTGTTTCGCTTCTTTTAATCCAGCAACATTTTTAAATGTTATATTGTCTTTAAAGGAGCCGAACATTTTTAGATTGGAGCGTCCGAAATTAAACGCCTGATTGGCTCCGGATTTTGCCTGGCGGAAGATAAACCAGAACATCGCTCCGATAATCAGCAGCGGCAAGAGGGTCGGCACTAAGATTCCCATCCAGAAGCGGAGCCCGGATTCATCTTTAACTTCCAGGTTAACGGCGCTGAGCGCTTCCGAGGTGACGCCGTAGTTATTCAGGGTTTGGCTTAGCCCGAACTCCCGTTCTTTTTTAGAAATTGCTTTGGTGCCATCTTGCAAGTCAATTGCTAACTCGTCTCCGCGGACCGTAATGGCGGTAACTTTACCATCGTTTATTTTTGTTGCCAACTGGCTGACTGTAAGATTAATCGGTTCCGTTCCGGTCTCAAATAATAATGAAAAAGTACCGGCAATAATTAAAAGAGTGATAGTTGCCCAGAAAATATTTTTATAAAGTGACATGTTAGTTTCTTTATATATTATTGTATATTACTCCAGGGCCTGCGTAAATGTTACGGATAAAAAATCCCCTTATTCCGCATTGCGGAATAAGGGGACTGATAGTTTTTACATGCGTTGGGAAGATTCCAATTTTTTCTGGAACTCTTTAGCGCTTTCCGGCATTGCTAACCGGTAGCGTTCCAGAAAAACTGAAAGATTGATCAAGAAACTGCAGTAAGGGCGATTGACCTTATATTTCGAACCAAGTAAGCCGCCAACCGGCATCCGAAATAATTCATCGATCGGAAACCAGAAACGGATTTGATTGGCGTTCATTTCCCGCTGTTCCCGAACTTTTGCGGTTTGGCCCATATCCACCGGATTTTGCATGCGCAGCAGCCAGAGATTGTAGATATGTTCTTTGCCGCTACGCGCCTTGAACAGTTTGGCGCTTCGGCAATAGATTTTGGCTATTTCTCCAACGAAGCCGCTTTCGTTTTCCACTTCCCGGATTAAGCCGCAGATTAAACGGCGATAATGCGAGCTGGCGGTTACTTTCTTAAAAAGAAACGGCGTTAATATCTTTTTCAGATATTTATTGGAAAAATACGTTTCCTGAGTTTCCGGCTTGCCTCCGAAAAAACCCAGTCCGGCCGGCTTGCCCAGGTCGTGATCTTTGCCGATGGTTTTTCCTTCCGCGATATCGCCTTTATTTTCTCCGGCGAAAACCTTAGCGGCGCCAACTTGTTCTGCTGTCAGGCGGCTAAGATAGGCGGAGATAACGTCTTTGATTTGTTCTTCGCTTAATCCCGGCTGAGAGACCAGTTCGTCCAGTTCCGGAGTGAAAGCATCCAGCGCCAGAGCAAAACACGATTGGTCTTTGACTAATTCTTCGTCAGTTTCTTTTGGTCGAGTGCTGCCGTACCGGCGGTTCTCTTCCAATTGCTGCAAGCGCTGAGTGGCGCCAAGGTAATTTTTAGCGGGATAACAGCGGGCTTCCATCTGCGGCTGGCCGGAATGATTCCGGACGAGAACGCCGTCTTTTTTTCGCTGCATGCGTTCGCCGGAAAAGGTCTGTAGGCAATATAGATGGGAACTGTGATCTTTACCCTCGGCATTCCATAGGCCGGCATGGCCGCAGGCTGCCAGAATGATGGGCTTCGGATGCTCGGTTTGGAAATCAATTCCGAGCGTCAGCCCCAACTCCAGCTGATCGCCGTTTCGGTAATTGTTGAAAGTACCGACGACGAAATTGCCGTATTGGCGCAATTTTCCGAATTCATCTTTTTCGAAATCACCGCGCTGGCCTAGCGGACCGCTTTTCGTGAGGATTTTTTTCCATATCCGAGGCATAAAATAAATATCAGAATCGGGATTTCGAAGAATCTCTTCCCGAATCAATTTTATTTTTTCGTAATACGGAGCCAATTCCTCAATCGGGCCTTGCTGCAGTTTTTCCAGGTCTATTTCCAGGCCGCGCTGTCCGGCTTTTTTAAAAACCAGATCCGACAGGCAGTAAACGCAGATGACCCGGCTATCCGGCGATCCTTTATCGTAACCAACCAGCGACCGCAATTGCGTTTGATTCAAGAGAGCGACATTGCTGTCTTCGCCGTTTTTCTGGCGATGCAATTCGTTCCAGCGCTCCAAAACAACTTTCAGATATTTTTCGAAGAAACAATCTTTAAAAGACAATCCGTCCGATTCTTTTTGCTCATAAACCTGGCGCGCTTCCGGAGTTAAAACTTCATCATTGATGGCGCCAAATGCCTGGCTGATATCGGCATTGGAAACTTCTTTGATGGGTTCCATACCCACCTCCTTTTGTCCTTCCCCCTCGTATTTCGTTGTCGAAGAAGCAACTATTTTCTGTTGAAATTATATAATAAAGTAAACTAAAAGTCAAATGTCACTCAACCAACTATCTCGCCAACCGCTGCTCCGCGATAGACAAAGCCAATTCGCTCGCTTAACGGAATATTTCTACCCTAGTCGCCCAGCACCTTTAGACAAAGGTGCTGGACGGATTTTCAGAGCGAGGCGTAGGCGCGGCCGCTCGCAGGAAGCGGCCGACGCCGGTTCTCATAGAAATATACCGGCTGTTTTTAATTAGATTACTTTTTCAATTTCAAAATAATCCGCTTCTCTAATGGTTTTACTGATTCAATATGGAAGGTGTATTTTTGGCCTTCTTTGATTTGTTCCTGCATTACCTCAACGCTTCCGAATTCGGAAACATGGATTAATCCCTGAATCTCGGCATCAAGCGCGATAAACGCCCCGAAAGGATTAAAGCGCAATACCGTTCCGGGAACTTCGGTTCCGGCCTTAAAACGTTCTTCAACGGTTGCCCAAGGATCGGCTTTCAAAGCTTTCAAGGAAAGAGTAACGCGGCCGTCTTTGATTTCGATGATTTTGGCTTTTACTTGATCATTGACTTTGACGATATCTTTCGGATTTTCAATCAGCTTATGGTCCAGTTCGGAAATATGGATTAAGCCCTCCAGCTCCGGATCGTCGGCGAATTTAATAAAGGCGCCGAAATCGGCCACGCCAGAGATGATGCCGTCAATAATGTCGCCAGCTTTGTACTTATTTAATTTTTCCTTGACATTGACGCTGGTAATTTCCCGTTCGGAGATAATCAATTTGTCCGTCCGGACGTTCACGTCCAGAATTTTCACGCTCATGCCCTGGCCGACAAATTTTTTCAATTCCAAAAGAATTTTTTCTTTGCTCCCATCATCAACTCTTGGATAATGTTCGCTGGAAAGCTGGGAAACCGGAAGAAAAGCTTTCAGGCCTTCGATTTCGGCCATCAGTCCGCCGGCATTGGCTCCGGTAATCTTTACCGTTACTTCATCTCCTTTCTCCGATAGTTCTCGGACGGCTTGCCAGGATTTCTGCCGGCTGGCTCCGGCTAAAGATAATTCCACATAACCGTCATCATTGTCGGCTTCCACAACTTTTGCCGATATGGATTCGCCGGCTTTAAGATTTTTTAAAATTTCCCGGGCATTCATTAATTCGCTGCCATAGATAATTCCGGTTCCGAATCTCCCTAAATCAAAATAGACGGCTCTGGGCATCCGTTTAATCAATATCCCGTTTACTAAGTCTCCTTCCTTGGCTACGGATATCAGATCCGAAGAAGATTTAATCAATTGGGCAATGGCCGACTCCGGTTTTTTAGCAACGCTAATCATATGTGAGGTAACTATACTAAAAAGATATTTTTTTTACAATAGCTTTTAGAAACAGCAATACTATTTTCCTCATCGCCTTTACTTAATAATGTCCCCGCTAAGCGGGGACGAAATCGACCCCGTAGCCATCCCGAATGAGTAAAATAGCATTGCTATTTCTCTAAGGCACAGTGGTGATATATCTTAAATTATTCTCCGTGCGGCAATTTCGGAGTTCCGACGGGCTTGGTCGGCCGATGAAATTGGACGCCGTCGGAGCGAGATATAGGAACGCCCCACCGCAGGAGTGGGGCGATTCTGGTGCCGGTAGGAGAATAATTTCAGATACATATCGTTTGCAAAATGGGTGAGAAAATTATATACTTTATATTATTGTATGGTTATTAACTGGTACGGCGAAGGCTGCTTCAAAATTCAGACAGGCGGCCTTTCCTTATTAACAGACCCGTTTGAATCCGGCACCGGCCTGACTCCTCCCAGGGGGAAAGTTGAGGTTACGGTAAAAACTTTAACGCCGTGGCCAATTAAAAATGACGCCGAGCCGGAATCCCGGGTTATTTCCGGAGCCGGAGAATATGAGGCGCAGGGAGTTATTATCGAAGGATTTGGGCTGCCTAAGGAATCCAGCGAAAAATTTTTAAAAACAGTTTATAAAGCAGTTGCCGAAGAAATTACTATCGGCTTACTCGGCCATATCAGCGAAGAGCTCACTCCGGAGGCGCTGGATGCCTTGCGGGATTCGCATATTATTGTTCTTCCTGCCGGCGGCAGGCCGTTTATTAACCAGGAAGCGGCGGCGAAGCTGATTAAACAGCTGAATCCGAAAATTATCCTTGCCTCATTTTTTAAAGTTCCGGGACTGAAACGGGGCGGTAGCGACTGGAAATTGCTTGCCGAGGAACTTGGCCAGAAAGCGGAAGTCCTGGAAAAATTGACGATCCGGAGAAAAGAAATAACGGAGCAAAAAGGCGTCCGTTTTGTAACGTTATCCATATAGTTATTTTTATTCTATGTTCAGTAAAATCCAAGATTTTTTCACAGCCCTTCAGAAAAAAGATGACCTGATAAAAAAACGCTGGCTGATTTTCTTCACCGCTTCCAGCATGCTGGTTGTCATCACGCTCTGGAGTTTTTATTTAAGCGCTACGATCAGGAGCTTTAATTCCGAGCCCCAGCAGGCAGTGGCGCCTGGCGCTTCGGAAACATTCAGGAACGGACTAGTAATTGTTTCCAGTAAAATAATGGCGGAATTACGCGATTGGCGGTCGGCAGTAATGTCCTTCATCGGCCAAACTAATTCCGTGACTATCCAGGGCGCCAGTCTTAATTTCGTTACGCAGTCTACCGAAGATATTAAGCCGAGAACCCTTCCGTAAAAATATGAGCGAAGAAAATAAAAAACAAAATATATTAAAACGGGAAATTACCGAAGAACTGCAGGAGTCGTATTTGGATTACGCGATGTCGGTAATCGTTTCCCGTGCTTTGCCGGATGTCCGGGACGGCTTAAAGCCGGTGCAGCGCCGGATTCTCTGGGCGATGTGGGACAGCGGTTTGACGCATGCCGCCAAATTTAAAAAATCGGCGAATATCGTCGGTGAAGTGCTAGGCAAATACCATCCGCATGGGGATTCTTCCGTTTATGAAGCGATGGTCCGCATGGCGCAGGATTTTTCCCTCCGTTATCCGCTGGTGCACGGCCAGGGAAACTTCGGCAGCATTGACGGCGATTCCGCCGCCGCTTATCGGTACACCGAAGCCAAACTTTCCAAGATCGCCGAAGAATTGCTTTTTGATATTGAAAAAGAAACTGTGGATTGGGATCCGAATTATGACGGCAGCCGCCAGGAGCCGAAAGTATTGCCGGCCAAGATTCCGAATTTGCTTTTAAACGGCACGGTCGGCATCGCCGTCGGCATGGCGACCAGCATTCCGCCGCATAATTTATCGGAACTGATTGATGCTACCCTGCATCTGATTGATAATCCGCAGGCAACCGCTACTAATTTATCCGAGTTTATTCAGGGGCCGGATTTTCCAACCGGCGGCATTATTTACGACCGAAAGGCGATTGTCGAGGCGTACGCAACCGGCCGGGGCGCGATTACCACTCGGGCGCTGACGGAAATAAAAGAAAATAAAAAAGGAAACCATATTATTGAAATTACGGAAATTCCGTACCAGGTAAATAAATCCGAACTGATCATAAAAATCGCCGAATTAGTTACGGAAAAAAGGATCCAGGGCATCCGGGATGTCCGGGATGAATCCGACCGCGAGGGATTGCGGATTATTATTGAGCTTAAAAATGACGCTACTCCCCAGAAGATTTTGAATCAGCTTTTCCAGCATACGGACCTGCAGAAAGATTTTCATTTGAATATGCTCGCGCTCGCCAAGGGTCGGCAGCCGGAAATAATGTCCGTTAAAGATATTATCGCCGCCTATCTGGAGCATCGCAAAGAAATCGTAAAACGCCGCGCCCAATTTGACCTGAAAAAAGCCGAAGAGCGCGCCCATATCCTGCAGGGCCTGCATAAGGCGCTGGGCGATATTGATGCCGTTATTTCGACGATTAAAAAATCCAAAGACAAGGAAGAGGCGCATAAGAATTTGATGACTAAGTTTAAGTTAAGCGCTATCCAATCCACGGCGATTTTGGAAATGCGCCTGCAGACGCTGGCGGCGCTGGAGCGGCAGAAAATTGAGGAGGAATTGAAAGAAAAGAAAAAATTAATCGAAGAATTGCAGATTCTCCTGAAGAGCCAGGCGAAAATCCTGAAAGTCATCAAAGACGAGTTAAAAGAAATTAAAGAAAAATACGGCGATAAGCGGAAGACTAAGGTAGTGCCGAGCGGTTTGAAAGATTTCAACGAGGAAGATTTGATTATCAAGGAAGAAACGATTATTACCATGTCCCAGGGCGGCTATATCAAGCGCGTGAATCCAGCCAGTTTCCGGTCGCAAAAGCGGGGCGGCAAAGGATTGATCGGATCGGATGTCGCCGAAGAAGATTTTCTCAGCCATTTTGTTTCCGTGAATACTCACGATAATATTTTGTTTTTTACGGACCGGGGCCGGGTTTTCCAGACCAAGGTTTATGAGATCCCGGAAGCCAGCCGGATTGCCAAGGGCAAGGCCATCAATAATTTTCTGGAGATACCGCTGGAGGAAAAAGTTAACGCGATTATTGCCTACCCGAGCGAGAAAAAAAGCGTGCCCGGATTTTTAGTGATGACCACGAAAAACGGCGTGATTAAAAAAACGCCGCTGGCGGATTTTTCCAATGTCCGGCGCAACGGCATCATTGCCATTAAATTGAAGAAAGTAGATTTGCTCCAATGGGTCCGCCTTTCTTCCGGCAATGATCAGGTAGTGCTTTCCACCAGCCACGGCCAGGCGATCCGTTTTAAAGAATCCCAGCTGCGTTCCATGGGGCGGGCGACTTCCGGCGTCCGCGGCATCCGCCTTAAAAAAGGCGATGCTGTGGTAGCGCTCAATCTAGTAACTAAAGAAAATGAAAAAGGCCAGCTGATGGCAGTGATGGCGAATGGATTTGGCAAGCGCACCGCTCTTTCGGAATACAAAGTCCAGGGCCGCGGCGGCTCCGGAATTAAAACTGCCAAAGTAACTCCGAAAACCGGACAGGTCATTGCTTCCTTAATCGTTGATCAGGAAAAAGAAATCTTGGCGCTTTCCGCCAAAGGCCAGATTATCCGCACCCAGCTGGAGAGTGTCCGGATGAGCGGCCGCGCGACCCAGGGAGTGCGCATTATGAATCTGAACAGCGGCGATAAAGTGATTGGCGTTATTTGCTTGTAGTTCTCGATTTTTAAAAAACGCCGCTCTGCCGAATTGTCTGAGAGAACCGATGTCGCTCTGCTCTAGCGGCAGAGCGCATCTACGCCTCGGCAGAAAAACCGAGCACATAACGAGATTATGTGCTCGGAACAAGCTTTTTCTGCCTGCGGAGTTTCTCCACGACAACTCGGCAGTTCGGCTTGCTAATTAGCTAAAGAGCGAAACCAACTATTGAGCCAACATTGCGGAGCACCGCGTTGGCGAGATAGTTGGTTGAGTATTGGTATTGTATAATGTAATTATAATGCAACTGACCAGTTTTCAGATAAAAGTTTTGATCGGAACGGGCGCTTTTATTTTTATCGTCATTCTTTTGGTTACCGGCGTTATTCCCGGTTTGCGGAAAATTACCGACCGGCCGCCGGAGCTGATATTAACCGTCTGGGGGATCGAAGACCGGAATAATTTGCAGGAGGCGTTTAATCGTTATCAGGCCCTGCGGACCAACGTGGGAATTGATTATGAATTTATCAACCCAGAAACGTACGAGCGGGATATTGTGAACGCGCTGGCGGCCGGAAAAGGGCCGGATATTATTATGTTCCATCGTTCCTGGCTTCCGAAGCACTACAATAAAGTGGTTCCCCTGAAAGAAACCCAGCTGAAATTTAAGGATTTCCAGGAATTATTTCCAACCGTGGCGGAACAAGATTTTTCTTCGCAGGGGATTGTTTACGCCCTGCCGCTTTATATAGATACGCTCGCCCTTTTTTACAATCAGGACACCTTTGATAAAAACGGGATTGCGGTTACTCCGAAAGACTGGCTGGGGCTTCAAAATCTTATTCCGAAACTTCGGCAGAAAGACGCATCGGGAAAGATTATCAAACCGGCGGTCGCCATTGGCGGTTCCGCTAAGAATATTGATAACGCCTCCGATCTTTTAATGCTGTTAATGCTGCAGGCTGGAGCAAAAATGACGGCTGATGATTTTACCAACGCTACCTTCGCTTCCAATGTCGAAGGCCTGTTTCCGGGGGTGGACGCGTTGAAGTTTTACACGAAGTTTTCCGATGCGTCGGATATTTATTACACCTGGAATGATTCGCTGGTTAATTCTTTAGACGGCTTTTCGGAAGGCGATTTGGCGATGATGTTCAATTACGCGTCCAAGCGAAAAGACGTAGCGATTCGGAATCCATTTT
>Ga0209541_10015436_pt1 | contig 11400 bp, 11 predicted proteins | sample RifCSPlowO2_01_FD_184027 | JGI IMG/M metagenome (GOLD analysis project Ga0209541, IMG submission 184027) | Groundwater microbial communities from Rifle, Colorado - Rifle CSP2_plank lowO2_0.1 (SPAdes) (version 2) | ecosystem: Environmental > Aquatic > Deep subsurface > Groundwater | place...
TATAGACTGTTTCCTTAGATATTCCAAGGTTTCTCTTGGAATACTTCTTCCATCTCTTTTTTGCATGCACTTATAAAGAATTATCTATTTATTAATCTTGCTACTCCAATTAACAGAATTATCTATAATCATCAATTAAAGAATATAAGTTTTATATTATTCAATTTTTTGTTTTCATTAGATGATTATAATGCTCTATAGCCTTACCTAATTCTTCCATAAATCCTTTACTGAAATCAGACATTTCCTCATTGAATTTTCCAAGCTCAAGAAGGCGGTCGTCAATAAGCCCTTCACCATTAGAAAAAACTTCTCTTGGTATTACAACATCTGGCTGCACAGAAGAAAATATTGTGAATTTATTTTTAAATCTTTCTACAAGGCTTTTGGTGTGGCCTTCACCATAGGTTATAGCAATTCCATTTGAATACTCTAAAGCACTATCTAAAGCAGGTTCTAATAGTGCTTCTCTTTTGTCATGAACTATCTTTTTTATTTCTTCTTCACTTGGTGTTTTATAGCCTTCTTTTGCAAGATCATCAAGCTATTTCCTTAACTCCTTGAAATTTTTATCAAATCTTTCTTTAAACGCACTTGCAGTATATTTTCTTTCAAATCTAACAAAATCTTTTCTATCTTTAACAGATGCGGCGCATTTTAATGCAGCTAATGAAATGTTAAGGTCAGCCATTGCCATTTCCATGGACAAATCTGGATACGTGTTACATATCATTCCTGCAAGTTGTGAATACAATGCCTTAAAGCTTTCCTCGTAAATTCCCTTTTCTTGTGTTCCCAAAACTTTAACATTATTATTTTTTAATAACTCTGAAACCCATTCAGGAAAATCATCACCTACAGGAATATCTTCAGTATTATACGGTGCATTGTTTGGCTGTATTACTAAACCTTCGTGAAGGAAGGCACCGATTCTTTTAGCTTTGACTAATGCTTCAAGCGTTTTGTAATCCCTATCACAATCTTCTCTAACGTGAGTGTTTTGCATTAAGTATAAAGCATTATTTGTTGAGCTGACAGATTCAACCATCCAAACAGTGTCTTTTACTCTAATAAATTTACCTTCAAATAAATTACGAGTTGATTGCTGTTGGTTTCTTCTATTACATCCTGCTAAAATACCTAAAGAAATTGCAGCTAATTCTAAAAACTTTCTTCTTGGGATTTTCATGTTTTTTGAATATTTTGATTATTTAAAAGCCTTTCTATATTTACTATTTAAAAGTAGTTATTTAATAGCTTTGAGAACCTTTTTAAATAGCTTCAATATTCTTTAAAATATTCGGAGGTTAAATGTGATAAAAGAAATTAAGAAAATATCAGACACAATATGGGAAATCCCTAAGACCTATAAGAAGGGGATGAGAGTGCCTGCAAGAATCATAGCATCTGAGAAATTAGTAAAAGAAATGGATGAAGGTGTTTATGATCAAGTAACGAATGTGGCAACATTACCTGGAATCCAGAAATATGCTTTATGCATGCCTGATGGTCATTGGGGTTATGGATTCCCCATTGGAGGGGTTGCTGCTTTTGACTTAGATGAAGGCGTAATTAGCCCTGGGGGCATAGGATTCGATAATGCAAAATAAAAATTAGTTTTGCATCGAAAGATTAATTGTGGAATGTCCCTAGCTTTAACTAATCTGACCTATAAAGATGTTAAACCATTATTAAAAAAGTTAGTTGACAGGTTATTTGAGAGAGTTCCAGCTGGTGTTGGATCTCAAGGTTTTGTTAAGTTAGATAAAGAAAAATTCAAAAGAGTAGTTGAAGGTGGAGCTGAATGGGCTGTTAAAAATGGTTATGGAAATGAAGATGATCTGGAAAAAATGGAGGAAAATGGATGCATAAAAGAAGCTGATTCTAATAAGGTTTCTGATAAGGCTTTAACTAGGGGGGTTGAACAGATTGGAACGTTAGGCTCTGGAAATCATTATTTGGAAATCCAAAGAGTTTTGAATGAAAATATAATTGATAAAAGAACTGCAAAGAAATGGGGATTATTTGAAGATCAAATTGTTGTGATGTGGCATTGCTTACCTGGCGATGCTAAGGTGTTAACTGAATATGGTGTTTGGGTTGAAATCAAAGAACTTAAAAATAAGAGCTTAAAAGTTAAATGTTTTGATAGAAAAACAGGGAATCTTGTCGATACAGAGATAGAAGAATTCTTTGAGGTTTCAAAAAAAGAAAGAATGTTTGAAATTAAAACACAAAGCGGATTTAAAATTTGTGTTACTGAAGATCATCCTATTTTGACTAAAAAAGGATATTTAACTCCCACAGTCTTATCAGAGAATGATTTTGTAACAATTAATCCATTTACTGGGGTGGATTATAGTAAGCTTGATGATAGTGTTCTTGTTGAAGAAGAAACCATCAGAAAAATTTATGATTCTGATAAATTAGTAACTGAGCTAAAAGAGAAAAAATTACTTCCATTAAGGATGAATAGTCCACAGTTACCTATCCTTGTGAAATTGTTGGGATATATTACGGGGGACGGTCATGTTAGAAAAGCTGGGCGTGGGTGGAGGGTTTATATGGGTGGAGATTTGGTTGACTTGGAAAAAATTCGATTTGATCTAAAAAAGATTGGGTTTGAAATTAATAAGATCTATACAAAGAAAACGAATGGCACTTTAATTTCGGTTAAGGGCGAATTTATAAATGTATACGGAAAAACAAATTATTTTGAATGCAGTAATAGTGCCATTGTTCTTCTTTTAATGGCCTTAGGCGTTCCATACGGTAGAAAAACGGTTTCTAAATTTGCAATGCCTAAATTCCTATTAAGTTCTCCAAGATGGATTAAAAGACTGTTTTTGGCTGGATATTTTGGAGCCGAATTAACAAAACCTCTTTTGTCAAAGTATGGTGGAGATTTTGATAGATTAACTTTGGCTTTGTATAAAGTGGAAGGGCTAAGAAAAGATGGTTTTAAATTTTTAAAGCAAATCTCTAGGTTGTTAGAAGAATTTAATGTTACTTCTATTATAACTGAAGAAAAGAATGGTGGGCGTATTACTACTGTTGGGAAAACTGTGAAACTCGTTTTGAGGATATCTTCTCGTCCAGATAATTTGATTAAGTTCTTTTCTCAAGTTGGTTATGAATATTGTGAAAGAAAATCTATTTTAGCTAATCATGCTTTGTATTTCTTAAGATTAAAAGATGTTAAATTAAATAAATTAGCTAGAATGTATGGTGTGTCTAGTCGTGCCATTAAATACAAGCCTTATCAATATAATTTTACTTTTGCTAGGTTTTTTGATTTTAAAAAGAATTTAATACCTGGAACAGGGGTGGTATTTGATAAGATTACAAGTATTATGGAAATAGAAAATGAGGAGGATTTTGTTTATGATATAATGGTAAAAAATAATAATCATAATTTTATAGCTAATAATTTTATTGTTGGTAATTGTGGAAGTCGAGGATTTGGGCACCAATTGGCCAGCGATTATATGCAGAAATTTTTGAATGTGATGGAAAGCAAGTATCAAATAAAAGTTTTGGATAGAGAATTAGCATGTGCACCGTTTAATTCTCCAGAAGGCCAGGATTATTTTTCAGCTATGAAATGTGGCATCAACATGTCTTTTGCTAACAGACAGGTTATATTACATAGGATAAGAGAGGTTTTTTCTGAACTTTTAAATAAGCCTGCTGATGAATTAGGAATTAAAAAAGTTTATGATGTAGCACATAATACTGCAAAGGTTGAAGAATATTTCGTCGATGGCAAGAAGAAAAAATTATTAGTTCATAGAAAGGGTGCAACAAGAGCTTTAGGCCCTGGCAATTTGTTAATACCTAAATTTTATAGGGAAGAAGGCCAGCCCGTCATAATAGGCGGCAGTATGGAATCTGGATCTTATTTGTTAGCAGGAACTAAGGGTGCTGAAGAAGAAACTTTTGGTTCTACTTGTCATGGATCTGGAAGAACAATGTCAAGAAATGAGGCTAAAAGAACATGGAGAGGTGATCAATTACAAAAGGATATGGAGAAAAGGGGAATCTATGTTAAAACAACTTCATTTTCAGGCTTGGCTGAAGAGGCTGGGGGAGCATATAAAGATGTTGATGAAGTAATAATGGCTGCTGAAAAAGCTGGAATTTCAAAAAGGGTTTGTAAATTAATTCCTATAGGTAATGTGAAGGGGTAATAAAGAATTCAATGCCTTTCAAATTTGAACATCTTTCCATGCCCTGGAATAATGTAATCTGCTATTTCAAGAAGTTTTTTCCTACTATTAATTAATTCTTTTTTATTTGTTGCATAAGGATCTTCTTTATTTAATAAACTTCTTTTGTCTGTTTTTTGTTCCTCATGATCCATCCACCAGAAAACATCAACAGCAATAACTACCTTGCCCTTATCCGTTTCAACTATTAAAGAACAGTGCTCGTTGGAATGACCTGGTGTAGGAATAATTTTAATATTTGTGCTTGGTATTTTATCTTCATAACTCGTTTCTTTGTCATTGCTCCAAATAACACTTCCATCATAAATATCTTTATCAGGAAATAACCTTATATTCAGAAAATGATCTGGGTGATAGTGACTTATAAAAACAATATCTATATTCTCGAGTTTTAATCCTTCTTTTTTTAAACCTTTTAATAAAAGCTCTTTATTTGCTCCCGGATCAATTAAAATATTTTTATTACTGTCTTTTATCAATACTGTTGTTGGGGAGGCGAACATAACTCCCTTTTCTTCTCTTGCGTAACCTTCAACTATGATCTTAAGTTCAGCCATTTATTTGTTTTGTAACAAACCTTTTTAAATATTCTCATTAACCTAATTGTATGCAAAAAACACCAATATCAATAATTACCGGATTTTTAGGATCTGGGAAAACAACATTATTAAAGAAGATTATAGCCAAATTAGACAGAAAATTTGCTATTTTAATGAATGAGTTTGGTGATGTTAGTATAGATACTGAGATTATAAAGGGTAAAAATGTTAATATAGCTGAATTATTAGGCGGATGTGTTTGCTGCTCTTTAACTGGAGAATTTGAAGAGGCTATTAAGGAAATTATAAAAAAATATAAACCTGAAATTATTATTATTGAAACTACAGGTGTTGCAGAACCTGATGCTTTGGTATTTGAGATATCTGAAAATTTAAAGGATGTAAAGTTGGATTCTATAATTACTATTGTTGATGGCGATTCATTAATAAGATTCCCTAGTATTGGAAGAACTAGTATAATACAGATAGAAATTGCGGATGTTTTAATTTTAAATAAAGCTGATTTAATTAATGAAAAACAATTAAAGGAAGTTATTAGTAAAATACGAAAGTATAACAAAAAAGCGCCTATTTTAGAAACTGAACATTGTAATGTAGACATAGATTTATTGTTTGGTTTGGAGATTGAGCATCATGTTAATGAAAAACATCATGAGCATGATAATAAATTTGAATTTTTCAGCTATGAATTTAATAAGAAAGTTAAAAAAGATGATTTTATTGGATTTCTTAATGATTTACCAAAAGAAGTTTATAGGTTAAAGGGTTTTGTTAATTTTGAAGATGGTAATTACTTAGTTAATTTCGTCAGTGGGAGATATGATCTAGAAAAGAAAAAAGGAGTTAATAAACTTGTTTTTATAGGTGAAGGGATAAGTAAATTAAAAGAGAAGATAGTTAAAGAATTAGAAAATATTTAATAGTCACTAAATTTTCATAGGTATTTCACTTTGCAGCTTTACTTGGGTATATAAGAGTTTTACAAAGCTAGTCTTTAAAAACATTGGCTCTAGCTTATTTTGATGGGACGAATGAGTAATAATAATATTGATTTCAATGAGCAATTCCAAAGAGCTTTGAGATTAATGTCAGAAACGGATAGTAATATATTCATAACGGGCAAAGCTGGAACAGGCAAATCAACCTTACTTGAATATTTTACAGAAACAACTAAAAAGAAGGCTGTTGTTTTAGCCCCTACAGGTGTAGCCGCACTTAATGTTGGGGGGCAAACAATTCATTCATTTTTTCGCTTTAAGCCAGATATTACTATTGATTCGATACAGAAATATTACGGCCAAATGTCAAAATTATGTAAGGCGGTAGACATGATTATAATTGATGAGATTTCAATGGTTAGGGCTGATTTGTTGGACTGCATCGATAAGTGCCTAAGGCTAAACGGTAAAAACCCGAAAAAACCCTTTGGAGGTGTTCAGATGGTTTTCTTTGGAGACTTATATCAATTAGCTCCTGTCGTGAGATCTGGTGAAAAAGCCATATTTAAAGACAGATATAAAACACCCTATTTTTTTGATGCCAGCTCTTTTAAGGACATTGACATTGAATTTGTTGAATTGGAAAAAATATATAGGCAAAAAGACCAAAAATTTATTGATATATTAAATGCAATAAGAAACAATAGTGTAACTGAAGATGACCTTGAAAAAATAAATGTAAGATTTAATCCAGATTTTAAGCCTGAAAATGATGAGTTTTATATTTTGCTTACTCCTACAAATTCCAAGGCTTTGAAAATCAATGAAATGAACCTTGAAAAAATAAAAAAGCCTTTATTCACTTCAAGTGGGATTATTAATGGAAAGTTTGATTTAAACCAACTTCCTACTGAAATGGAGCTTAAGTTAAAAATTGGCTCTCAGGTTATGTTAGTCAACAATGATCTCAGTGGGAGATGGGTAAATGGAAGTATAGGGACTATTTTTAATATTGAAAAAAATAAGAATGGCAAGGATTTTATTATTGTTAGGTTAAACGATGGAAAACTAGTTAATGTGAGTAAATATAATTGGGAAATGTTTAGATTTGCATATAATCCAAGCACTAGAGGTATTGAATCAGAAATAATCGGCTCTTTTGCCCAATACCCAATAAGGCTTGCATGGGCTGTAACAATACATAAGAGCCAGGGCAAGACATTTGAGAAGGTCATTGTAGATTTTGACAAGGGCACATTTGCACATGGTCAGGCTTATGTTGCTTTAAGCAGATGCACAACTCTTAATGGCTTAGTTCTTAAGAAGCCTGTAGAAAAGAAACATATTTTGATGGACTGGAGAATTGTGAAATTCCTAACTAATTTTCAATATGACCTGTCAAATAAGATACTATCAATTAATGATAAGGTTGATCTGATAAAAAAAGCAATTAAAGACAAAAAAAGGCTTGAGATAACATATCTAAAAACTAATGACCAGAAATCAAAGAGAGTTATAATCCCCAAGAGGGTTGGACTTATGGAGTATCTCGGAAAAGAGTATCTTGGGATAGAGGCTTACTGCTGCTTAAGGCAGGATGACCGTGTTTTTAGGGTCGATCGTGTTTTAGATTTAAAAGAGGCTAAAGATGAACAATAAAAAAGCAGGATATAAATTTATTGATCACACCGCAGATGTAATGTTTGAGGCTTATGGTAGTGATTTAAATGAATTATTTGAAAATTCAGGATTAGCTTTACAGGAATTACAAGTTGAGTTGAAAAATGTTAAATCTAAGATAATAAAAGAAATTAAATTAGAGAATAAGTCTGTTGAAATGCTATTATTTGATTTTTTACAGGAATTGATTTTTTTAAAAGATACGGAGCAGCTAATATTTTCTAAATTTAAAGTTAAAATTAAAGGCGATAAATTAAATGCTGTTTGTTCTGGTGAGAAGATAGACATTAATAAGCATGAATGCAAGGTAGATGCTAAGGCAATAACTTTACATAAATACGAGGTTAAAAAATTAAAAGATAAATGGGTAGCAAGGGTTATAGTTGATATCTAAATTTTATTTGGGAGGAGTCAAAATAGAAAGCAGTATAATCGATAGATTTCCATCCAGTCTATAGCGAGAGCGTAGCGTCCCACCGAAGGGGCGAGCGTTGACTGGTGGTTTTGGGGAAGCTCCAAGCGGTCGTTGACACTCAGAGGTTAATGAAGAATATGCAATTAAATCTATAACCTCTCTTTTGAAATCTAATTTAGCGATAGTTGAGGTAAATGTGAATTATGTTTTTGAAGCCTTGAAAAGAAGATCAAAATATAGGAAACTTAAATTCTTAGATTTAGTTCATTACGTTACTGCACTTTTATACAGGTGTGATGAAATAGCTAGCTTTGATATGGATTTTGATAATCTAGAATTAAAAAGAATAAGTTAAAAATATTTATATACTTAATGTGTTATTTAAAATGATGTTTATCAAAAATTTAAAGGGGTGATAATTAAATGGCTAAGAGAAAATCAAAGAAGAAGGTTATAAAGAAGTCAAAGAAAGTATGCAGATACTGTTAATTTAAACTTCTTTTTTTATTTTTTACAATTAGGGTTTAGCAGTTTTCCATAGAATTTTAAAGTATTCTCTGAATGAGTCTGCTATTTCTCTTCCAGTTAAAACGAAGGCAAGGTTTTTGTTCCAAACAAAGATTGCAACATTATCCCCATGAATATTAATCCCTGCAGGAGTATAGTGGTCTATAAACCTAACTTGGGTATAATGGCTTTTTTTATGTTCTAACACTTCTGATGTGTTTCTTAAGTCTTTATTATATATAAATTTAAATTTAAGCCTTTTCTTTTCAAACCTTTTTTTGTAATTCTTGAAATAGGCACTCCAAGTTTCAGGTGCAGAATCTTGTCCTGATCTAGCTCCAAAAACTAAAACTTCATCATATGGCTTAAGTATTCTTAGGGTATTTTCAAATATACTTTTTAGGCCCCTAAAACCTTCATATATTTTTGTTTCGTATACTCCCTTTTCTGTTCTTTGTAATATTTTTAATTCCGGTAATATCTCTTTTATTCTTTCTTTTTTTTCATCAACATAATCTAGGATTTCTTCTGGGTTGTTTGCATGAAAATATTTTGTATTAGCTTTGATCATGTAAGCAACTAGCCCCTTTTTTATTAATCGTTCTAATGCCTCATAAACTCTTGATCTGTGGAGACCAGACTTTTTTGTTATTGGTCCGGCAGTAGCGCTTTTTAGCTCAAGTAAAACAATATATACTTTTACTTCACTAGGTGTTAATCCGATATCCTCCAATACCCCTGTATTCATATAAAAGATAGGTTACTTTAGTTTTTAAATCTTTTTGTTGTTGTCCTTATTAGGGCAACGAGCTGTTAAATATAAGTTAATTTACCTCTAACAGTAGTAAAATTGATTATGGGGGATTAAAATGAAAAAGCAATTTATCCTAATGTTAGTTATCTTATGTTTGTTTTTGATAGTAAGTTGTAAAAGAAACGTTACAGATAATGAAACAATCAAACTCGGGGCTTTAGCACCACTTAGCGGACCATTGGCATATTTTGGTGGAGAAATGAAACAGGGCTTTGATTTAGCTATAGAAGAAATAAACAATAAAGGGGGGATTAATGGGAAGCAAATTAAGTTAGTATACGAAGATGAAAAGTGTGATCCGAAAGAGACTATAACCGCCTTAAACAAATTAAAGAACTTTGATGAAGTTATCGGATTTGTAGGTCCTTTTTGCGGGTCATCAATACAAGTTTCTGCTGAATTTAGTCAAGCTAATAATCTTATAGGAATAAGCCCTGACACGAATTTTGGTAGATTAAGTGAGAAGTATTTTAGTATCAGAGGATTGTTGGAATTAGAAGATAAATCGTTAGCGGAATATGCTTATGGTAAGTTAGGATTAAGAAACATTAATGTGTTTTATTATAATAACTATTATGGTGTGCAATATAAAGAAGGGTTTAAGAAACATTTTGAAGCTTTAGGCGGCAATGTCGCTTTAGCCGAGGGTTTTTTGCCAAGCGAATTAAACGATTTTAAAACACAGATGTTAAAGCTAACCCAAAATGCAGATGGTCTGTTTATCGTATTTGGTGCTCCTGGCAATATATTAAATCAGATTAAGGAACTTGATATTAGTATACAGGTTCTAGGTATTGAAGGCGTTGATAATGAGAATACATTAAATGTTGCTAAAGAAAGTGTGGAAGGTTTAGTCTTTGCAGAAACTAAGGTAAATGTCGATGATGGTTTCAATAATAGATTTAAAGAAAAATATGGAGAAGAGGCATTAATCTGGAATGCTAATTCTTATGACTCTTTAATGTTATTAAAATATCTATTTGAAGAATGTGGGAATTTTGAAACAAAGTGTGCAGCTGAAAGAATGAAAAGTTTAAGAAATTATAAAGGCGCTGGTGGAACTATAACTTTTAATGCTGAAACTTGGGATACCGGTAAAACTTATGGAATCAAGGTAATAAAAAATGGAAAAGCCGAGTGGGTTAATTAATGGATGGGATTCAATTGCTAGACATTACAGCGGCGAACATACAATTAAGAGGAGAGTTACTGATCCAGTTTTCTTAGAAATGGTTGGTAATGTTGTAGGATTAAGTGTTCTAGATGTTGGTTGTGGTGATGGGCATATCTGTAGGGTTTTAAAGGGAAAAGGTGCTTCTTGTGTAGGTGTTGATATTTCTACGGAACAAATAAAAAAAGCTAAGGGATTTGAAGACGGAATAGCATACCATGTTATGGACGCTCTTGATATCAGCAAGTTAGGTCTTGAGTTTGATAAAGTAATAATGGATTTTCTTTTATGCAATCTTAAAAGCAGAGCAGATCTCGAATCTGTTGTTTTAGCAGCTTCTTCCAAATTAAAACCTTTTGGTGAACTTATTTTTTCAACTAGTCACCCTTGTTTTAAGGGTGAGTGGAAGGATTTTGAATCCACTCCGGTTCAGGACTACTTTGAGACGGGAAAGAAGTATGAAATAAGAATTAGGTCTAATGGGTGTTGGGTTGTTTTTAGTAATTTTCATTACACTCTGGAAGATTATTTTCAAGCTTTAAGGAATGCCTGGTTTTTTGTTGTAGATTTAAAAGAGCCAAAATCTGATGATATAGATTTGCTTCCCTTTAATTATCCACCAGCTTTACTAGTTAAAGCAATTAAAGGATTGACTAAGCGTATCTAATTTGGATAGAACTGTTATTAGAAATAATCTTTAATCTTATGTTTTACTTCTTCATGGATTAGCCATAATAATAGTATTGCAGCGTCTATTCCTGCTAATAAGTCAGATGTTAAATATCTTGGGCAAAATGATATTTCTGCAATGAAGGGAATCCAAGACAATTTTCCTCCGCCTCCTGTTAAAGTGCAGTCTAAGAAAACATGGATTAGCCAGCCAATGCTTATCATAATGAAGAATAAAGTTGCATTTAATTTTGAAAATCCTAACACTTTTTTGTTTTTGGAGAAGTGTATAAATAACCCGATTAGTAGGAAGATTACCCCTAATATAACGCTATGTGTAAAAATAGCGTGCACCCATATCTCTTTTTGGAATATTAAACTTAAAAGCCAACTTAGTGGAACATCAATATCAGGCAA
>Ga0209541_10015437_pt1 | contig 11399 bp, 6 predicted proteins | sample RifCSPlowO2_01_FD_184027 | JGI IMG/M metagenome (GOLD analysis project Ga0209541, IMG submission 184027) | Groundwater microbial communities from Rifle, Colorado - Rifle CSP2_plank lowO2_0.1 (SPAdes) (version 2) | ecosystem: Environmental > Aquatic > Deep subsurface > Groundwater | place: Rifle...
AAGAGCTCTTTACTCCTTTGGAAAGCCAAAGAACTTTCCCCGTCATTGAATCTGCCGAAACGCTGGGAGGAATTATGGGGGGTTTACTTCTGACAGTATTTGCAAACAATTTACCCAGTTACAAGTTCATTCTTATTTGGGTGATCCTGCTGCTTTGTATTTTGCCCATTGTGCTCAGATACAACGCAAGAACCATGGAAATCCCCAAACTGAAGGAGGAATACGCCGAAGCGACAACGGAGGCGCCTACAAAAAGAAAAGAGGCCGGCAATTTTTCGGGACTCCGCAAATTCTCTTTCTTGCGAGAGATGATGGTCGTGGTGTTTTTCTTCTGGGCCATCATGAATATTTTGGAGTTTCAATACACCAAAGCCATCCAACAAGATGTGTTTGAGGCTCAAGAACAAACCCTCGTACTCGAGGATTACGAGCACTTGATCGCCCAAAAATTAGGTACTTTGCATCTCATTTTTAACTCCGCGGCATTGCTCATGCAGCTGGTCGTGGCGAGTCGAATCATCACTTCTTTGGGAATCACTTCCAGCATGATGCTGCATCCTCTCGTCACTATGATCAACGTACTGGCCATGATTTTTCAGTTCAACTTTTTTACAGCTTCGCTCGCGCGAGGAAGCCACGAACTCACGGGAATTTTATTTAAAAGTTCCTACGATTCTTCCTACTACGCCATTCCCCATCACCTTCGAAGAGATGCGAAAGAATTCATGCAAGGCCTCATGAAACCGCTGGGAGCGATTATGGGAACTTTGGGAATTTTCTTTGTAGCATACAAACTCACGGGCTTGGACGAAACTCTGGCTTTAAACGCAATTCTGCTTTTACTGGGAGCCGGCATGGCCTTTGTGATTGCACGAATGAACAAATCCTACACGGCGCTGTCGGAGCAAAACTTAAGCCACAAAATGGATCTGCCCACCCGAATCAATGCGGTGGAAATCTTGGCGCAAAAAGGACATGAAAAAGTCAGTCCAGCACTGCAAACCCTTTTACGCAGACCTCAGGAACCCGCCATTTTAAAAGAAAAAATTCTCGAAACTTTAGGTTTGGTGCAAGACCCGGAGGCCATAGCCGGCGTTCTCGACATGATCAAAAATGAAAATGAAGAAATTCGTTTGGCCGCTATTCAAGCTTTGTCCCATTACGAGCGTTTAAAAAAACACATCATGGCGCAATCCATCACTCGTTATCGTGTTTTGGAAGTCATAAAAGAAGCGCTTGAAAAGGAAAAAAATGAACGAATCATGGAACAACTCATTTATGTCTTTCACCAAATTGAACCGGAAAATCTCACGCAATTTTTAATGGGGGAAATCAAAAACAAGCGTGTGAACACAGCCCTTTTTATCCGCATGCTCAGACTCTTTAAAGATCCCAATTTGAAATATTATTTGGAAGAATATCTCATCGATAAGAACTCGGCCAATAAAGCCGCGGCCATTGTGGCTCTTTGGCAATTCAAGACGATGCGTCCCGAGCTCACGCATCATTTGCAAACCATGCTGGAAAGCAAGAAAGAAGAAATTCTCGAACTGGGAATTGAAACCGTAGGACAAATCAAAGAATACGCCTTCCGAAAAACCTTAAAATCCATGCTGCGTGCAAATCATTCCGAGAAAATACGAAAATCGATTTTATTGGCACTGATTCACCTTGAAGATGAAAACGCCATTCCTCACTTGCTCGATCACTTCTTCCATCATCCCATAAAATTTTACGACGTTTCAAACCGCTTCAAACGGATCGTTCAAAGTGCCCTTGAACTTCATATTATCGATAAAATAAACGGCCTGCTTTGCAAGCATCATCATCTCTCCTTAAAAGAAATGAGCAAGGAAACGCTTGAGCTCTTGTCGAGCTTATACACCAAAGTGAATGCCCACCGTGAAGTGCATCAAATCAAAAAGGTGCTTGATTCCAGAGAAAGGGGGTCTCTATAATGAGGCGAATGTCTTTTCTACGCCGCTCCATCCTTGTGCCCTTTCTTTTTACTCTGATAATCAGTGGAATTTTAGCGTTTGGACTGAGCTTTTTGAGCTTAAAATTTTATCCCTTGGGCACCGGAAAACTCCTCGGCATGGGTTTTGGGCTCATGTTTATTTTTTCCGGAGCGAGTTTTGTTGTCACCATCCATCGACCTCTTCGAAGAATTATCCATGAAATGAAAGCGCTTTTAACGGGAAAAACCTACCGACGAGTGCTCACCGCCAAAACCAATGAACTCGGCGTGCTCGCTCATTTTTTCAATGAAGTCACGCGAAACTTGGAAAGCATTTCAGGCAGCGTGCAGTCACACAAACGAATTTTGAAAGAACTCGACACTGCGCAAGAAATCCAACAACTTTTGATTCCGAAAAATGCTCCCGTTATTGCCAACTTGGAAGTAACGGCAAAAACACGGCCGGCCTCTGAAATTGGAGGAGACACTTTTGATTTTTACACGAAAGGAAATCGAAACTTGTTTTACATCGGTGATTCGACCGGACACGGAATTCCGGCCGGAATTGTGATGGTCATGGTGGACGCGCTTTTGGAAACATTCATTTCCCTCGAAGATACCCTGACAAACATGGTCATTAAGCTCAATCAATATTTGAAGCCTCATCTGAAACCAACCATGTTCATGACCATGATTCTTCTGGAATGGGTTCCCTCGGAATCCAAACTGAAATGGATCGGTGCCGGACATGAATACATTGTTCACGTTCACACGGACGAAAGCCGCATCGAATCCATTCCCGCCGGCGGCTTGGCGGTTGGTATGATCCCGGATAACAGCAAACTCGTTCATGAGAAGGAAATCATTCTGAAGGAAAATGACTTCATCGTGCTGTACTCCGACGGAATCGTGGAAGCCAAAAACGTGAATGGCGAAACGTACAACTTAAAGCGTCTGGAAGATTTCCTGAAAGGCCACTGTGCCGCCGACACAAACACGCAAACCATTTTCGAACAAATCGCCATTGATGTGGGTCGCTTCATGGAAGGCCAAGCGCAACTCGATGACATGACCCTCATCGTTATCAAGCATACGAAAACCAGGCAAGCGATCGAAGGCAGTACCGAATGGAAAAACTAACGTAAAAACTTAGGCAATATCTTAGGCGCGTTGAGCCCTGGAACTTTTTTAATCCACTCCAAATCCCTTAAATTGAATTTTCCGAAATAAAGATCGCGAAGGTCTCCACCCGCTGCTACAAAGCTTTCGATTTGAAGATAACCGGAAAAGTAGGATAACTCTTTTGTAAAAGCGCCCGGCCTGGAAGAATCTTCAAGCCCTCGCTTGAGTTTAAACGCCGTTTGCAGCGCTTTTTCTGCGGGAAATCCCAGTTTAAGAGAGTAATCGTAGGTCTCTGCAAAACTGTGTTTGAGGGCAAATTCAACCAAGAAAACTAAAGTGGCGCTGCGATAATTTTTTTCCGTATCGTGACTCAAGACCTGTTCTTGATTCCAAATGGCCAACCCTTCTTGAGTCTCCAAATAGTCCCCGAATCCGCGATTGAATAAACGCAAAGGCTGATATTTCCCGTTTTCCGCGGTCAAAATGTGAGTTTCAACTTCATGTGCGATGAGCATGCGGAGTCGGTCTTCAAAAAACTCCGCTCCTTTTCGGAGAAACAAAGTATCTTGTTTGCCGGCCGAGCACGCCGCCACCATATTTTTATTGATCTTCACTTTCCAATGGTCCAGTCCATATTCTTTAAAAATACGTTCAAAAATGATAGCGGCTTCTTCGGTGCTGTAATTTTTTTCGGATTTTACAAAATTTTTAGGTTTTTGATTCAGTTTTTCTCGAGCTTTCTCCAAAAGAGAGGCACCGGGCAGTCCGTACAAGTGTATGCTGGCGTCCGTGAATGAAGTACTGCCCAGAGCCTCCAAAAGAATCGCTTTCTTCTCAAGCTCCGTAATTTTACCCAAAAAGAGTCTGGAAGCGGCCGAATCGTCCAATCGTTCTTTCAATTTTTCCAATTGTTTTTTGAGGTCCATCGGATTAAATCCAAGCTTTTTATACTGAAACTGAGGATTGTAATGGGGATTCTGTAAAAATTTGGTTTTTTCTTCATTGAGATTGATCGGCTTCAAGTGGCTGAGCAGTTTTATCGACTTATCGATGGCCACCAAACTGGCATCCAAATCGTGATTTTGATTTTTTCCTCCAAACAAATCGGCGGGATAAAGTGCAGGTAATTTCAAACTTTTCGATTTGCTTTTATTGGGATCGATGAGCACCCCTTTCAAATCTCTTTTCCCAAGAACCAAAGGGAAATCCTGTCCGGACAAATCCTCAAAACGCAGCAAAGTTTGAACACGAATGTTTCCGAGCATGAATTTCACTTTCGGCGAGTCCAGTTTCAATTCCTCCGCCAAAGCCTTGTCCATCACGCTTTCTTCCAAAAGCGGATTCAAGGAAGCCCAAACATAGCGTGCTTCCTCGGGAGCCAAGATTTTAACCTGTTCTTCGTAGCCCACCACTTCCTTACCGCTGATTTTTTTGACTTCTTTTTCAATTTTGTTCCCAAACAAATCTTGCGACACACGTACGCCTTTTTCAGGAGTGGTGACTTGCACGCCTTGAATTCTTTCGAGTCGTCGCCGAAGCGGTGCCAAATTGGCCATTTGTACGGAAAGCCCCGCCCGCGCATTGATTTCAAGAAGCATGGGGCCGTTGTTTTCATCGAGCGCGATATCCACGGCCGAGTAACCCAAGTTCGTATTGAGTTGAATGGTGGAAGCAATGAGCAAAATTTCATCCCAATTAGGAATTTTATAACCTCGAATCGGACCCACTCCGGGAATTTCGGGGATGATTTTATTCTTGTAAACAATGTGCGTGGTTTTTCCGGTCGCCATATCGATTCCAACACCCACGGCGCCTTGGTGCAAATTGGCTTTCCCATCGGATTCTTTGGTGGGCAAACGAAGCATCGCCATCACGGGAATGAGGTTGTGCACCACAATACGAACATCGGGAAGTCCTTTGTAAGAGAACTGCGCCAAACTTTGATCGCATACAATGCGTTGCTCGAAAAAAGCGGTGTCCTGAAGCTCCGAAATACTAAAGCGGCCTTCTAAAATATCGGCACAATGCTCCGACAACTCCACCTCCGAAATGAGATCTCCGCTGGCTTTTATGAAAACTCCTTCCTTACGACCGATCACAACTACAATCCCTTCCCCGCCGTACCCTAAATTAGGCTTCAAAACGAAAGAATCCGGCAGCGTCGAGAAATCAAATCGATCAAGCTCGTCGGTATTGTGAATGGCGGCATAGAGCTTTGGCGTGGGAATTCCTCGTGCCGATAGAAAGTGCTTCGTTTTCAGTTTATCATCCGCGAAACGAATGGCCTTTTTTTTGTTAAAAGGACGGATGTAGAGCAAATTCCGCGCATTGATTCCCAAAATACCATGGTGACCGAAAAGTCCCATTATTCTTCAATATGATGGATAAGTTCACGAAAACGAATGTACTCGGTGAGTCTGAGCCCCGACCACCTCGCCAAAAGAAAATTAAAAACCAAAAAGAACAAAATAATTTCAGGATGTCCGAGCACCAAAGTCTTTAGAAGCCCCCAGTCGGCAACGAAGTAGCATAAAATGGAAACGGAGAGCACTTCCAGCACGACTTTAACGGCTCCTTTAAATCCGCGATCGCTCTGAATGGTGACAAACTTTTCCACCATGGTACTCATAATAAGCATGGGGAAAATAGCGATTCCGGCCACATTTCCAATCTCAAAGTAAGCACCCAGGAAAAGCAGCAGTAAAATGGTCAAACTCACAAAAGTGAGCACAATCGCCATACGCGGAATATACAAAAGTCGGTACCGATGTAAAAAGTGACGAACCACCCCTCCAATCAAAAGAAGCGCGACAAAAATCAAAAGTCCAAACCACAAATTCAAAGCAATGAAGGAGAGCGTTAAAATGGAAGGCGTGTAAACCCCTAGAGTATCGATGCCCACCACCTGTTTCATAAATGCGACCACGGTCACAATAATGGGCAGCATCAAAATAAGCAAAATCATGTTCGAAGGCACTCCTTTGTCGATCATGGTATTCACTAAAACGGAAAGAAAATTCCAAGGCCGAAGGTTGAGATTGTCATCCACGAGCTCAAAGCCCACTCCCCGCCCCGCCAAAAGCGTTGTGAATTCGTCCACACTTTCCACTTCCAAAAGCACCCACAAGGCTTCAAAACGCGTAAGGATCAGAAAGGACGGCTGAATACTTTGATAAATCCCTCGCGCAATATTACTGAGCGAAGAAAAATTCTCATCGGAAATGAAGTAAATTTCCTTCTCTTGGAAGGTATCTTTGAATTGGGTCAAAACCGTCAGTCCCGAACTTCCCACCGTATAAATAAGGATATTTTCAGCCGCTTCAAGCTCAGAGAGGTTCTCAACAAGCTGTTGCCGAAGCTCCTCTTCCTCCAAAAACTCCGATTCCGAACTGAACGTTTCCAAAAGATCCACATAAATGCCTTGCTCGCGCGCCGCTGAAATGAATTGAGCGATCCGTTCTTTCTGGTCGGATCGATTAGTGACCAAAATAAACGATTTTTCATAAATAAAAATGGATTGCTGAAATTGCTCCTGAAGTCCCGCGGCATTTCGTACCGTCAGTTCAAGCAAATATTCGCCGGATTCCGAATAAGAGTGAACCACTTCCACTCCCTGTTCTCGATTCCCGTCGCCCAAGAGCCATTCGTAACTCAGATTCGTTTCGCCCAAAGAATGCGTCAACTTGGAGGCATCAAAAATCACACTTTTATTGATTTCCGCACTTTCCGGACCAAACGATTGGCTCACGTCCAAAGCAAAGGCCGCAGAGGAGAAAAGCGCAAAGAAAAAGAAAAGGAAAGTGAAGAGGCGTCGGATCATACGCATGCATGGTAGCACAGACCAGTCTTGTCCCTAAAGTGAAAATCTGCTATACTTATAAGAAATCAAAACAAAAAAGTATGGCAAACACTTTCCTTTACTCACCGCAGGTGAGCTACAGAAAGACCGTCGCGAAGCGACTCCTTCAAGGACTGCTTCGACTGCGTTTCCTCTGGGTCGCCGCGCTCGCAATGACTCTTCTTTCGAGTCCTTTTTTGACCGATGCGGGCTCCAAATCTCTTGGAAACGTCAGTATTCTGGAAGCTCCCGGCTCTGTGGCGGGAATGTCTTCGGAAATTGTTTTACAAGGGAAAGCTTACAAAAACCTGGAAGTGAACATTCAAAAGCCCGATTCCACGGTGTTGATTTTGGAAACGGTCACGGACGCTCAAGGAAAAGCGGAGTTGAACATCTCCGAATACCATCTGAGACAAGCGGGAATCTACAAGATCGCCGCACGCGAACTGGAAAGTGGTGAAGCCTACGGAAAACCCGGAAGTTTTGAAGTCTTTGCGGGACCCGTCTCGGAAAGCAATTCTCAAATCGACCTCAGCAAAAACTCAGCCGAATTGGGAGAAACAGTTGAATTGACGGTTTCTTTGCTCGACAGTTACGGAAACGAAATCGACGGCCATGTGCTGAAGGTAATTCCCAACGACAACGCGGTTTCCGTTTACACTCCCGAGTTTGCCACCGACGAAAACGGACACATGAATTTTTACCTCACTTCCGAGAAGAAAGGCATTTATGAATTTACCGTTTTCGATTCCAGCATCAATAAAACCCTTTGGGATAAACCCAAGTTGGCATTCTCAAGCGGCGCAAAAGTCGCTGAAATCGGCGGGCACGACGAAGATGATATTTTTCTCGCCGAGGAAAGCGGCAGCATCGACTCCTTTAAAGTCACTCTCCCGGGCAGCCTCCTTGTAGGCGACGACACAACCGTAGTGGTGACCGCCATCGACGAAAGCGGTTTCACCGTCAGCGATTATACGGGGACGCTTCGTTTTGCTTCCTCCGACAGCGAAGCCACCCTCCCCAATGACTACACTTTTTTGGCGGAGGACCAAGGAGAACACAGTTTCAGTCTTGCCGTGAAGTTTGTGACTCCCGGAACGCAAACGCTTTCCGTGACCGACATTGAAAAATTTTCCATCACCGGAGAAGCGGAATTTAAAGTGTCCACAAGCACCGATGCCGGGACCGAGCCCACGTACGGCTCAGACTTTGAAACCACCGACTATGAACGTGACGGTGACTTCACTTTGATCAGTCCCGCCGCAGGAACCTACTCCGGCAACACTTTGGAAGTTCAAGGAGAAGCGGAATATGGTTACACGGCCTTCATTCTTGTAAATGAAGACGTGGCCGGACACGTGGACGTGGATTTTGACAACAGTTTCAGCTACACGCTGCAAGCATTGGAAGATGGCGATTACGACCTTTATGTGGATATTGTGGACGTGCAACTTACGGATGACGAACTGACCGACGAAGAAATCGACGAACAATACGCCGATGACGATAAAGAAGTCACAGCCGACGATTTTGCTTTGGTTGAGACCTCGGACAGTGAACAAATCACCATCGATACGACCGCTCCCTCTCTCGCCTCAATTACCGTGGACACGGTCGCGGAAGCCGGCATTGTGACCGGTCAATCGGTAACCGTTACCGTCCTGAGCGAAGCCGACCTCGAAGAAGCTTCCGTCCTGTTCCAAGAAGAAGTGTACGCTTTGAAAGAAACGGGCGTTTCGGGAAAATACGAAGTGGTGCTCATCATGCCGGAAACGGAAGGCGAATACGCTTTGGATGTTATTTTGATGGACACGCTGGGCAACGAAGTACAGTACCGCGACCAACTCGCTTTAACGGTTACAAAGAGCGAAATCATTGAAACGGAAGAACCCGCGGAGGAAGAGCCTGTCGAAGATGCACCCGCCCCGGAAGAAGAACCCGAAATGACGATTGAAGCGGTAAGCGGACTCAGCGCCACCGGCGCCGAAGAAAAGGTGATTCTTTCTTGGGAAGAACCAGAGAGTGAAGAAACCATTGCTTTTTATCGAGTCTACTACGGACCTTCCGAAGAATCTTTGTTTGCCGTTTCGGAAACCACCGACTCTTCAACCACCTGGAGCATTGAAGACCTCACCGCGGAAGAACGGTACTACTTTGCGGTGGCCGCCGTGGACGTGGAAGGTACCGAAGGAGAACTCAGCGAAGCGGTTCTGGGCATCCCTGAACTCGGACGCGAAGAAGAAGTGGTGGACAGTGTGGACGACACCAGCGAAACTCCTGAAATCTCCGGATCCGAATCCGAAGTGGATGGCACTCCGGAAACCGGTCCCGCCGCAAACGCCTTGCTCGCCTTGAGCCTTGCGGGTGCCGCAGCTTACCTGAAAATGCGAAAACGTGCACAGGTAAAAAGTTTCTGATAGAATCCGAGAGCCTTTAAAGCCTTCATGGATTTCATCAGCTTCCTTAAGCAAACATTGAATATTCTCGCGGACGTGTTCACCATGTTGATCTTCTTGCGCGTGATTTTTTCTTGGTTTCGCCATGAAGCTTACGGCCTGACCCGTTTCCTTTTTCAAAGCACGGAGCCCGTTTTAGCCCCCATCCGCCGTCTGCTTCCCAGCTTGGGGATGCTGGACTTATCGCCTCTTGTGGCACTCCTCTTGATTGGACTCTTGCGCTCCCTCTTAATCTCCGCACTATGATCCAAATATACGACAGCCTTCGAGGTGAAAAAGTGTCTCTCGGCAAAGAGCCCGGAGAAAAAATCCGCATGTATGTCTGCGGCCCCACTGTTTACGATCACGCACACTTGGGACATGGACGCAGTGCCGTGGCTTTTGACGTGGTTCGCCGCTTTCTGGAATTCAGCGGCTATCATGTGGATTTTTGTTTCAACATCACCGACATCGAGGACAAAATGATCACACGCGCCGCCAAAGAAGGCATCACAGTCCCTGAGCTTGCCGAAAAAATCATTCCCGAGTACAAGGCCGATTACGCCGCGCTTGGTGTTCAAGCACCCACGTTCAACCCTCGAGCCACGGAATTTGTAGACCCCATGATCGAAATCATCAAAAAGCTCGAGGGGAAAGGCCACACCTACGAACTCGCGGACGGAATTTATTACGACATCAGCACCTTTCCGCAGTACGGAAAACTATCACACCAAAAAATCGACGAGCTGGAATCCAACGTCGGCGCGCGCATGGAAGAACGCAGCGACAAGCGCCATTTTCAAGATTTCGTGCTCTGGAAATTTAAAAAAGAAGGGGAGCCGTTTTGGCCGAGCCCGTGGGGTGACGGCCGCCCGGGCTGGCATATTGAATGCAGCGCCATGAGCAGCCAACTCCTCGGCGAAACCTTCGACATCCACGGCGGCGGCCTCGACTTAAAATTCCCCCATCACGAATGTGAAATCGCCCAAAGCGAAGGCATCACCGGTAAAACCTTTGCCCGCATTTGGATGCACAACGGCTACATCACCGTGAACGAAGAAAAAATGAGCAAATCATTGAACAATTTTTTTACTCTTAAAGAAATCTTCGCCAACTATCACCCTCGCGTCGTGCGCTTTTTCCTCCTCACCGCCCACTACCGCTCCCCCATCGAATACTCGACGGAAATGCTCGAACAAGCGCGAAACACTCTCAAATCGCTCGACGAATTTTACCTCAGCCACCGCGCGAAACGAAGTGGAGCGGATAATAATAGCGAAATCGACGAAGCCCTCACCAAACCCTTCTACGAAAAAATGGCCAACGACTTCGATGTCGCCGGCGCCCTCGCCGTTCTTTTTGAATGGATGAAAGGCAATCCAAAAAACATCCAAGGCTCTCTCGAACGCATCAACCAAGTACTGCAAATTTTCTCAATCGACTTTGAACTCTCCGAACGGCAAAAGAAAATTTTAGTGGAACGCGAAACCGCCCGCACCGCCAAAGACTGGAAGAAGTCCGATGAAACCCGAACCCTCCTTGCCGAAGAAGGCATCGACGTTGAAGATCGCCCCGAAGGACCTTTTGCAAAACCGAAGATTTAAAGTCTGCACGTGCAGACTTTTTACTCGATCTTTTGGCTTACACAAGCCATTCTGCTTCCAGAAAATGCGTATCTCTCCATTGACAGCGCACCTCTTTTTCTTTTTCCTGCGTCCTCACAATTTTGAACCCACACTTTTCAAGAACTCGTCGGGAGGCACCATTGAGCACATCGCAAGTGGCTTTAAAGTGATGCAGACCAAAGCGTTCTCTCCCCCATGCCATCATGGCCTTGGTGACTTCGGTTGCATAGCCTTTTCCCCAAAATCGTTTGTCGAAACAGTATCCCACAATCCCATAACCATCCTCCATCGTCAGCCCACACCCTCCAATGAGTCGGCCCGAATCTCTCAAAGTCACGGCCATTTCAAAAATCTTTCTGTCCGATTTCTTCTGATGTGCCAACTCTTTATCCACAAACTTTCTTGTGTCTTCTTCGGAATTC
>Ga0209541_10015441_pt1 | contig 11397 bp, 12 predicted proteins | sample RifCSPlowO2_01_FD_184027 | JGI IMG/M metagenome (GOLD analysis project Ga0209541, IMG submission 184027) | Groundwater microbial communities from Rifle, Colorado - Rifle CSP2_plank lowO2_0.1 (SPAdes) (version 2) | ecosystem: Environmental > Aquatic > Deep subsurface > Groundwater | place...
CACATACGAAAAAAGAATAGATTTATTTCAACGCCTCTACTCCTGGTAATTTTTTTCCTGATATGTATTCTATTAAGGCTCCGCCAGATAAACTGATGTAGCCTAGGTTTTTCTTATTTATCCTTAACCCTCGAGTAGCTTCACTTAAACTTCCTCCGCCGATTAATGAGAAAGCTTTAGATTTTTCAATTGCTTTTAGTATTTCATAAGTCCCTTTAGAGAATTGTTTTTTTGAGCAATCTCCAGCTGTTCCTTTCATAAAAATTGATTTTGCTTTTTTTATTTCACTAATGTATTGTTTTATTGTTTCTTTTCCTATGTCATAAATTAAATAATTTGATGGAAAATCTTTTAATTTTAATTCTTTTCTTTTATGATTAATTTCAACTGCGAAATCCACTGGTGTTTTTTGTGATTTTGTTTTCTTTTTTAATTCTTTTAAAATAAAAAATTTGTCTTTTAAGAATTTGTTTTGTTTTCCGAAATTAAAGCCTTTTGCTATTAAACATAACTGGCCAAATAAGCCACAAGTAATAATGTTTTTCTTATTCATTAATAAAATATTTTCCTCTGGTTTTGCTCCGCCTAGGATATATAACGTGTTTTTTGGAGATATTTTTTTTATTGCATTAAATTCTTTTTCCATTACTCTACCAATACAACTAGGCAATATCTTAGGAAAACTTACAATAGATGTTTGTGCTCTGTGTGAAACTGAAAAAGCGTCATTTATATAAATATCAAATAAAGGGGATAATGTTTTTACTAATTTATTGTTTGTTGAAGGAGAAAATTCTTCCTTTAAAAATCTTATATTTTCCAATAACAAAGCTTCACCTGATTTTAAAGATTTTATTTTGTTTATTGCTTTTTTATCTATTATTGAATTAATGAATTTTACTTTTGTGTATTTATTTAATAATTTTGAATGTTGCTTTAAACTTGTGAAATCTGAAGAGCCAGGACGAGACTGATGGGCTAGAATAACAATTTTTGCTTTTTTTCTTTTTAATTCTTTTATTGTTTTTGAGTGTTCTATTATTCTCTCATTTAACAATACTTTCTTATTAACAATTTCTGAATTTAAATCAACTCTTAATAGAACTCTTTTATTTTTAAAATTAAAATCATCAATAGTTTTCATTTGATTTATTTAAAAGAAGCGCTATAGCCTTTAATCTACAGAGTGGTTTCAATACCTCTTATTCTTTTTCGCTATACTCTTCTTTTTTATCATATAAACCCCCCAAAAGATAAAATACAGACCCACTATTAAGTCTATGTATGCGGGTAATGTACTTTTTTTTATAAATAGTTTTCCTATAAAAATCATAATCGTTAGGATCCCAATAACAATAATACTATATGGAAATATTCTAGATTTTCGAATAAATTCTCTATAATGATAAGATATTACAGCAATCGGGGTCATGAATAGAAGTATAAATATTAAAAGCCAGATTAATAATGGTTTGAATGGAATATTCCCTAAATAGCCAAAAAATAAACCAAAAATTAAAGTAAAGGCGACCACCATTAAAAATCTTTTTACTGCAGCAACTTTATTGAATGATTCTTTTGTTCTCTTCATTGTTCTACTTAAGTTTATTAACCAATTTCAATGCATCAATGACCCTGCAACTGTAGCCATATTCATTATCATACCAACCAAGAACTTTTATTATGTTTCCATTAGCTCTTGTTGTCAAACCATCAATAATAACTGAATGAGGATTTCCGATTATATCGCTAGAAACAAGTTCTTCTTCTGAATACTCTATTATGTTTTTCATTTTTCCTTTTGAGGCTAACTTGAACGCCTTGTTTATTTGAGCAACAGTTGTATTTTTCTTAATATGACAAACTAAATCTGTAATTGAACCACAACCTACTGGAACACGAATGGCAATTGTATCTAGCTTGTTTTTCATTTTTGGCATTGCTTCGATAACGGCTTGTGCTGCTCCGGAATTTGTTGGAACTATGTTTAACGCTGCTGACCTGCCTCTTCGTAATTTTGGATGGGAATCATCAACTAGATTTTGATCAGATGTGTAAGCATGAACTGTTGTTGCAAATCCTTTTTTTATTCCGAATTTGTCATCTAGTACTTTAACCATTGGAGCTAAACAATTCGTAGTGCAAGAAGCTACTGAGATTATTTTATGCTCTTTTTTAAGCATTTCATCATTAACACCAGGAACTAAAGTAATATCCTGATTTTTTGCTGGAGCTGTGATAAAAACTTTTTTTGCTCCTGCTTCTAGGTGTTTTTTTGATAATTCTGCATCTGTAAATATTCCTGTGGATTCTATGACATAATCAATCTTAAGTTTTTTCCAGGGGAGTTTTGTAATATCTCTCTCTGTTAATGATTTTATTTTTCTTTTATTTATTTTTATGTAATCTTTTCCATAACTTACTTCTCTGTCATATTTTCCATAAAGGGTGTCATATTTGAAGTAATATGCCTTAATTTTAGAATCAGAAGTGCTGTTTACTGCCACGACATTTAAGTTGTTTTCTAATGCTGCTTTTAGAATTAATCTACCTATTCTGCCGAAACCGTTAATAGCTATATTCATGAAATCACCACTTTTTATTAAAATAATTGGATTTTGGGGATTATAAATTTTATGATAAATTTTATAAATCTATTTTATACCAGAGTATTAAGATTAAAACCCTTATGCGGGGGTGTCAGAGTCTGGTCAAACAACCTTTTTCAAAGAAAAACGTTGGCGAAAAAGGTGGGACTTAATGAGCAGGACTTAAGTCTTGCTGAGAAATCCTGTGGCTTAGTGCCTGCGCAGGTTCAAATATAAGGGCAAACCCTTATCAACCCTTATTGAATGTCCTGTCCCCCGCATTTATTCTGTTATACCGTTTAGTAATAAAAACCAAGCGGAAAAGTTTAAATAATCAAATATTTTTTTAAAGATTATGAAAAAGAGCTTAGCAGTAACATTTTTTGTTTTCTTTGTTCTTGTTGTGAATGTTGTTGGTTCTGATTCTGAGACAATGGTGGTTGAGGCAAATATTTACGATTATATTCCACCTGAGCCTGTTGTTTCAATTGAAGTTCCTGATTATATCTTTCTGGGGGATGTAACTGTCGGGCATGCCACTAATAAGACAAAGATATATGTGAACAATACAGGAACAGTTAATGTAACAATAACCCCACAATTAGAAGATTCATCAGAAGATATTTTTAGTTATTTATATTTTCAGAGGAGAGTTGCTGATGACTGGGAACAAATTGGGGACTTTGGCTTTGGCATAAATGCTTCAACTACAGGCGGTAAAAAAAGCGATTATTTTTACATGGAGCTTGATTTAACTGATTTTAAAGGAACAATGGATGGCGATATGCTGAATCACAAAGTAAATGTAGTGTTCAATGCGATGTCAGTATGAAAACCATTAAAAAAAGAAAATTTTTTGTGTCCAAAAAACACAAGGCTTTTAGGGAATTATTTTTATTTATTTTTTTGATTCTCATTTTTTTGGATATTTCCTCTGCTGTTAGCCTAGGAATTTCCCCTCCTAAAATGGAGTTTAATGGATATGTTAATAAGAAAATCTGCAGAAATGTTATGATATATGCGAAAAATTACAATGGTTATTTGCTTGGGGAAGATAAATGGAAAAGCGGGGAAGGAAGTGTAAATTTAAATCAGTATGATAAGGATAGTGATTTCTTTAATATTAACATTGATTATTCAAAGGAATATAAAGTAGACAAAAAAGACTATAAGAAGGAGATAAAGGTTTGCATTACACCACAAGAAGGCGGGATTTATTATGGCGCTTTGGTCTTTACCACTGAAAATAGCTATGCTAGTGTTGGCAGCTGGCTTATTCTGAATATTGCCTGGGCTAAAGGAAAGGTAGATGAAGTTAGTGAGATCAATAGTGTGGCTGATAAAGAGAATGAACCTTCTTCTGAACCTTCTTCTTTTGCGCCTGTTACTGGTTCTGTTACAGGCGTTTTTAACAACAAACAAAGTATGATTACCTTATTTTTTCTGTTATTAGTCACTGTTCTTGCTCTTGTATGGCTGATAAAAAAAGAGGTTTAATAAATTTTTTAAATACAAGGTTCTTTAATTTTTGATACTAAATACGCCGGGGTAGCATAACTGGTTAATGCACCACCTTGGTATTTAAAACAAAAAGGTGGAGATAGCGAGTTCAAGTCTCACCCCTGGCTTTTGATTAGGTTTATAAATAAGGATTTTATCATACCACTAATCTGAAGATGGAAATTAAACATGAATATGAAGGTTTTGTAAAAAAATATAAGTTGCCTAGTTATGAAGAGCTAGATAATGAATTTGAGCTTCTTTATTTCACGAACATAATTGAGATATCATATGTTTTAAGGTTTGTCAGAAGAAGAATTAATGATAGACTATCTGCATTTACAAGCATATTACAGGGATTTTTACAACCAAATCCTGGTAGTCCTATAAATTTAGAGGAATCTAGTTTTTTAGATGAAAATGAGAAAAAGAAAATTGTGATTTTGATAAGGGAGTTAATGAATATTGAGAGGATGAATACTTTACTTGATTTAGATTTTGATGAGAAAAAAGAAGCAGAATTCATTAAAAATGCTGTTAATAAATGGTTTGGGCTTAAAAAAGAGATATTTGAAATTTTAAAAAAAGTGAAAAAAGGATGGGAAAGCAAAGTAAGCGAGGAATCTAAAGAGCCTTATTTTGGTTAAACTTTTCTTTAAAAAGAAAACCTTGGAAAAGAAGCGGTGTAGAAATATATATAAATTAAATTATATAGCATAATGTTTATGAAAAAAAGAGGCCAGATCTATATCTTAGTAGCAATTATTTTAGGTTTTGTGATTTATCTTCTTTCTGTTAATCTAAACTTTACAAAAGGCACTGTTTTTAGTGATTTTTTTATAGAAATAAGTGATAATTATGATAAAGAAAGCGCTAAATTTCTTACTTCTCTAAGCCAGGAATTATTAAAAAATAGTGAATTAAATATTCAAAAAAATTTTAATGAGTTTAGCGGGAAATTTACTTCATATTCTAAAACCATAAACTCGGCCTTTGGCTTTATTTATTTTTTTGACTATAGTCATGGAGATAGCAGAAGATTGATTGTAGGAAATCATTTAGATCAGCCTATCTTGGTTTGGGTCGATGAAACTAATAAAAAAAAGATAGATGGTTGCAAAGCTAATATACCGTTGGGAACTAATTTTGGTGAACTTTCGTCTAAATTTATTGGCATATTGGCTGATGTTTTAGATAGTTGTTCTGAAACTTTGGATTTAACAATTGATGGAAATATTTATTATGTTAAGTATGTTGTTGGTAATATAAAATACACTAGTAGTGTAATTAAAGGAGTTCCGCAGATAGTTATTTTAAGTGAAGAAAAAAAAGATGGGGAAAGAAAAGTGTATACCAATCATAAATTTGAAAAAGGTGAAAATTGGGTTGATGGATTAAGACAATATTGTGTAGACCCTTTATTAAGTCCAAAACCTATTATTTGTGATTGTAGCCTAAGAGATGAAGAAAATTGCTTGATGAATGATCTTTGTAAATTCGAAGGTGGGTGTGTTGATAATGAATAAAAAAGCAGCTTCAGAATTAATCTCATATGTTTTGGTTATTGGGTTAAGCATAACATTAGCTATTGCTATAGGGCTATGGTCTAGGGGTGAGTCTGAACGTGTTGTTAAGACTGTTGTAACAGAAACAGAAACTGATGCTAGGTGCGCAGAAGTTCGTCTTGGCGGGTTTATGTGCAGCAGGGATGATAATATAGAAGTGAAGATTAAGAATAGGGGCAGTTTTAGCATTGTTGGTTTAAGGTATATTTGTACAGATAGCCAAGGAAATGACGTTAGTGAAAAATTAGACTTAGATTCACCATTAAAACCGGATGAAGAGCAAAGTTTAAATAATATAGATCGTTGTGATAGTAGTAAAGGATTGGTTTTAACACCGTTTATAAAAATAAGTGATAAAATGATAATTTGCCCTGAGGGAGAGAAAATTATTGATTCAATTGAGAAATGTTAAAATGAAAAAAAGAGGTATAACTCCATTGCTTGCCACTGTTTTGTTATTTTTATTTATCTTGATAATAATAACTGTTGTTTTTTTATGGACAAAAAGAGTACAGGAGCAAGTAGTTGAGAAAAATGTAGAACTAAGCAAGAAACAACTAGAATGCGATTCTGTTCAAATAGAAGTTACTGGCGGAAGCAGAATTAATGTTGTGAATAAAGGTAGCGGGAAAATAAATTTAATCTTAAGAGAGACATTTGATAAGGGAGTTAGAAAATCAGAAATATATGATTATATAGAACCAGAAGGTTCATATTCCTTAATAAAGAGTGTTGAATGCGATGAAACTAGTACTACAGGAGTTGGCGGGAATTTGTGTAAGCAAACCACTGAGGTTGAGATTATTCCTGCTTTAAGGCCTGCTGGAAGAGGAGCTCCATTAGTTCCTTGTTCTGGGGCTAGTAAAACTGTGAGGGCGTGAGGTGAAATTATGATATCAAAACAACCTTTTTTAAAGAAAAACCCTAATCGACAAAGTCGATGGGGCCCAGTTGTGAAAAATAACTTGGGCGTTGGCGAAAAAGGTATAACTCCATTAATAGCAACGGTTTTGCTTATTGGATTTACTGTGGCTCTGGCTGCTGTAATAATTACTTGGGGCGGTGGTTTTGTTGATACTATGACAAAAAGAACTTCTGAAACCACAGATGTTACTTTAAAATGCGCTACTGAGCTGAGGTTCAGCATTTCAAGAGTTACTTGCGATGAAGCTAACAAGGGGTATCTTAAAAGTATAACTATCAAAAATAATGGCGATCTTGATATAATTGAAATTACGTTAAGGGCATCATCTGAAGATGAGAGTGATGTTAAGACAGATAAATTAGACCTTACTAGTGGTATACTAAGTTCGTTTGGTGTTAAACAGTTTACTGCTGATAGCATACCTAAATTGGATTCTGTTTTGACAGTTAAAAATCCTATTAGGATAGAAGCAATTGTTAAGATAGCTGGAAGTGATGGCAAAAATCCTGTTTTATGTAATCAAAATGTGCAGGATTATAATTTAGAAAATGTGCCTAATTGTCAAGTGGAGCAAGTAACTGGTTCGACTACAACTTCGTCGTCATCTGAACCTTAGTTTTTTATTCTTCAAAAATGAAAAAAGGAGATGTGTGGATAGCAACTGTAATCTACATAGCTATTGGAGTAATAATCTTGACTTTGATTGTTGCTGCTGGTGTTCCTTTAATTAATGATATGAGAGATAGGAACACATTTGTACAAAGCAAGGAAGTTATGCATTCTATTGATGAAGCAATTAGAGGAGTTGTGTCTGATGGGCCTGGAAGCAGAAGAGCTTTAGATCCTGTAATTATTAAAAAAGGTGAATTAAGTATAGGAAAGGATAATAATCTTTTTTGGCAAATGCAGACTAAAGCTAAAATCCAGGAGATTTCTCCTACAAATAAGCCTACAGATGAAAAAATAATCATTGTCAAAGAAAAAAATCTTCAGATTATTGAGTATGATGATCCTTTGTTAATTGATTATTATATTATGAAAATAGGTCTTGATTATTCTGGTGAAGGTATTAATATAATAAGTGAAGGAGAAGCTACTAAACTTAGCGGCAAGTTTGGATTAATAATTTCTAATGAGGGTGTTGGAGAATCTGGAGCTGGTCAACCTCCTGTAAATGTTAAGATTAAGGTTGTTTAGATTTCACTTATAAGTTAGAACAAAAGTATATTAACTCTGAATGGCTTTTTTTATAAAATAGGTGGTTTTATGTTATTTAGAAAAAAAGAGGCAAAAACAACCCTTTTGGGAAAAGCGTTGACGGAAAATGGAAAGGGGTTAACTGAAAAAACCGTTCAGGAACAAAAAGCTCCCGCAACTGAATTTAAGATAAGCTTAAAACCGCAAATTTTTGATTTGCCTACTGTAAAAGATAAAACTAAATTAAATATAAGATATCCCTTGATTGCACCATATGCATATGCCCATATTTTCTGGGATGTAAAGAGACATGAATTAATTTATCAAATTGAAGAGCCTGTTTTAAATCTTGATGAGCAGAGGGTTTTAGGGATATTAGAAAAAGGCATTGAGGAATTAATAAACATAAGCTTCATAGCTATAAAAAGTTCTGATGTCATTATTAAATATTTGGAAGAAAATGCTAAAGTCTTGTTGAATGAGTATAGAATCAAGATTAGTAAACCTACTTTCTTGAAATTGATGTATTATATTTACAGGGATTTTGTTGGTTTGAATGAAATAGAATCACTACTTAAAGATTATTTTATTGAGGATATTGAATGCAATGGCTTAAACTCTTCTGTCTATATAGTGCATAGGAAATACAGGAATATAAGGACAAATCTTATTTTTTCAGATATGGCTAAATTAACAAGCTTTGTTGAAAAATTAGCTCAAAAATGCGGCAAATACATAAGTTATGCAAACCCTTTACTTGATGGTGCATTGCCTGATCAAAGTAGGGTAAATGCTACCTACACACAGGACATTACTTCTAAAGGACCAAGTTTTACTATTAGGAAATTTACTGTAGAACCATGGAGTCCTGTAAAATTAATGCAGTTTAGAACAGTTAGTCCAGAGGTTTTAGCTTATTTGTGGTTATTAATTGAATATGAGTCTAATATTTTGGTTGTTGGAGGAACTGGGAGTGGAAAAACTAGTTTTCTAAATTCGCTTGCTTTTTTTATTCCGCCGCAAGCAAGAGTTGTTTCAATTGAGGATAGTGTTACCGGTGATTCCAAGATAATAATAAAAAATGGCGATGAAATAAGAAATGTGACTATTAAAGATTTTGTTGATAATCAAATAGATGCAGAAGTTATGACTCTTGATGAAAAAGGAAGGATAATATTTGTTAAACCATCAGATTATATAAAACATATTGTTAAAAAAGATATTTATGAAATTACGACTTCTACGGGAAGGAAAATAAAGGTGACTAAAGATCATTCTCTTTTTTCTTTGAATGATAGTGGTTTGATTGAAGCAAAACCAATAGCCCTTATAGAAAATAAGTCATTTATTGCAGTGCCAAGAAGATTGCCTATTGAAGGAAGAGAGGTAAAAGAAATAAATTTAATTAAGCATTTAGGCTATTTTAAGGAGGATTTTTTAGTTGGAGAACCGATTAAAAAAATATTTGAAAAATACCATCGTGAAAAATTAAAGGTAACTAAAGGAAGATATGCCTGGTGGAAAAAAAACAATTTAATAAAAATAGAAGAATTTTTAAAACTTGATATAAATTTTTCTTATGAAGAACTAAAAGAGTTAAGAATAAAAAGCAAGAACATCTCTTCTATACCAGTATTATTTATTATAAGTAAAGAATTTTTAGGGTTTTGTGGCTTGTGGCTTGGTGATGGAAGCTATGATAACTATAATAGAAATTCAGTTATCATCTCTAATTTTGATAAAGAATGCAGAAATGTCATAAAAGAAGTTTCAAGCTATATAAATTCAAACTTTTCAGTAATGAATGATAAAGGTTGTTCTTTAAGAATACATAGCCCTGTTTTTTATAAATTTATGAAAAAGGTTTTGAAATTTGATGGGTATTCAAATAATAAGAAAATACCGGAATTTATTTTTAATCTTTCAAACAAGCAGATAAAGGAGTTTATTAGAGGGTATTTTAGTGCTGATGGTTGTGTTAAGAAATCTGAAGTTTCTTGTAGTTCACAGAGTTATGAATTATTAGAAGATTTGCAATCGTTGTTTCTACGACTTAGTATAATTACTAGGGTAAATGATTTTGATAGAAAGGATAGATGCATAAATTTGTCTGTTTCCTCTTTTGAAAATTTAAATAAATTTAAAGAAATTGGTTTTTTACAACGAAGAAAGAATGAAAAATTGAGTCTAATGAATAAAAAAGCGCATCATGCTCTTTCAGATGTTATTCCATTAAGTATTAATAAAATGAAAGAGTTAAATCAAATCTCAGGAACAAAACTCTCTTGGCCGTATTTACAAGGAATGCAGAATATTGGAAGAGAATATTTACAAAAAATAGCCCCTGAGGGGTCTGAATTTAATGATATTTCTCATACAGACATTTTATGGGATAGAGTAAAAAAAGTGAATAAACTAAGTTCTAATGAAATAGAAGTATTTGATTTAAGCATACCCAAATATGAAAAATTTTTATGTAATAATATTTTTGTTCATAATACAAGAGAATTAAATTTGTTGCATGAAAATTGGTTACCTAGTGTTACAAGAGAGGGGGTTGGGGTAAGTGGTTTTGAAGGAGCTAAACAAGGGGAAGTTACATTGTTTGATTTATTAAAAGAGAGTTTTAGGCAAAGGCCAGATTACGTCATTGTAGGTGAAATCAGGGGCAAAGAAGCATATGTATTGTTTCAGGCGATGGGGAGCGGTCATCCCTCAATGAGCACTATGCATGCTGAAGATCTAGGAACAATGATAAGGAGATTAGAATCACCTCCAATATCCTTAAGCCCAGCTTTAGTAAATAGCTTAGATATCGTTTGTATAATGGCAAATGTCAAACAAGCAGGAAGAGAAATGAGAAAGGCGAAGAAAATCATTGAGGTTGTTAAAATTTCAGATAAAATCGGTGATGAAATAGTAAATGAGCCTTTTATATGGGATCCAAAAACAGATAAGTTTTACTTTAAATCACATGGAAAGTCTTACTTAAGGATGGACAGCAAAATATTTGACAAGATAATAACACATTACGGGCTTAGCAGGGAAAAATTGATGGATGAATTCAGGAAAAGAACTTTATTATTAATGAAGATGTATAGAGCTGGAATTGTTGGGTTTAAGGAAGTTCATGATATAATCACTGCTTATTATAAAACTCCTGAATTAATTTTGAAAAAATTTGGGATAAGCTAAAATGATTTTTAAGAAAAAAGATGTTGAAGACAAAAAGAAAAATGAGTTTGAGCAAATAAACATAGAAGATCTTGATAAATTAAACATCAATAAACATGAATTAAAAAGACTTTTAAAAGGGAAAGATAAAGTCAAAGGCGGGGCAAAGGAAATAGAGTATACTACATATAAATCAACTAAATACGGGAAAGTAGCAAATTCTTTTTTTGAAAATACATCTAATTATTTAATGAAAGCGTATCCTGGCTTTTTTAAGGATTTGTCAGAGGCATTAAAAGTTTCTGACATGAAGATATTAAGCAGAACTTACATGAGCATGATCTTGTTCACTAGTTTCATTGCTTTTTTTTCTATTTTATTAATTACTTTTTTGATAAGCAATTTTTTGGAGTTTAATGTTATAAAAGGGGTATTAAGGGCGGTTAGT
>Ga0209541_10015442_pt1 | contig 11397 bp, 11 predicted proteins | sample RifCSPlowO2_01_FD_184027 | JGI IMG/M metagenome (GOLD analysis project Ga0209541, IMG submission 184027) | Groundwater microbial communities from Rifle, Colorado - Rifle CSP2_plank lowO2_0.1 (SPAdes) (version 2) | ecosystem: Environmental > Aquatic > Deep subsurface > Groundwater | place...
CACCTATGTGTTATTAGGAGACAGTGAGATGGCTGAAGGATCATGTTGGGAAGCAATTCAGTTAGCCTCGTATTATAAGCTTGATAATCTAATTGGCATACTTGATGTGAATAGATTGGGACAAAGAGGGGAGACCATGTACGGACATGACGTTGATGCATATAAGAAGCGCATTGCTTCTTTTGGCTGGAAAACTTTCTCTATAGATGGACATTCCATTTCACAGATTATCAACGCATATAAGGAGGCGTTGAAAACTAATAGAAAACCAGTCATGATTATCGCAAAAACCTTAAAGGGAAAGGGAATCAGTTTTTTGGAAGATGTAAATGGATGGCATGGAAAACCTTTGAAAAAAGATCAATTACAAAAGGCATTGATAGAATTAGGTGTAGTTGATGTATCAATAAATGGAATAATAAAAAAACCGTCAAAAACTAAATCCAACCGTAAATCTAAAACAACTCTCAATACGAAAATACAGAAACCGTATTATGAACAAAACGTCATAATAGCAACACGAAAAGCATATGGCAATGCGCTGGTGAGGATTTTTCCTCAATATCCTACTCTTATTGTTTTAGACGCAGAAACTTCAAATTCTACCTACGCAGATATTTTTCAAAAAAAATACCCCCAGTATTTTTTTGAAATGTTTATCGCCGAACAGAATATGGTCGGAATTGCGCTTGGATTAAGTGCGAGGGGGAAAATTCCCTTCATCTCAACTTTTGCGGCTTTTCTTACTCGCGCTTTTGACCAAATACGTATGGCGCAATATTCTGATGCCAATATTAAATTCGTTGGTTCACATTGTGGTGTCTCAATTGGTGTTGATGGTGCGTCTCAAATGGGACTTGAAGATATCGCGATGTTTGGTTCGTTGTTAAAGAGTGTGATTCTCTATCCTTCTGATGCATATGCGACAGAGCGCATTATTGAAAAAGCAGTACAGTATTGTGGTATTGTGTATATAAGAATAACACGAGAGGAAATTCCTCTTTTGTATGGACCTTCTGAAAAATTTCCCATAGGTGGAAGTAAAACGATCTGTTCAAGCGACAAAGACGTGATTACTGTTATTGGGGCGGGAATAACAGTACATGAATCCTTGAAAGCATGTCATGAACTTAAGAAAGAAAATATATATATTCGTGTGATAGATTGTTATAGCATAAAACCAATAGATAAAAAAACTATTCTTAAGGCCGTGAAAGAAACGAGTGCGCTTATTACTGTAGAAGATCATTATCCTCACGGTGGGTTGGGGACTTGTGTCGTGCAGGCACTTTCTGAAACTAAAAATAATATTCCTCTTTATATCATGGCTGTAAACAAACTACCAAAAAGCGGTAAACCATACGAGCTTTTAGATTATGAAGAAATTTCTTCACAAGCGATTGTGAAAAAGGTCAAAAAAATCATCGCGGAGTATAAAATGAGTTGATTTCTATATATCATTCATACTAATAAACTAATAAATCTTTCCTCCGATGACGCGAATGTATCATATATTACTCGTAGGTCTATTTGTCTCACTATAGATTTTAACATCATTCTTTTGCTGTTTAAGTAAGAAATGATTGATGAAGGTTTATTAAATGCTAAATCAGCAAAAGCATTATGGTCTAATCTCAAAATTAAGAATATTATTCCACAACTAAAAATAGTTGTATGTGAAGATATTTGGGTTAAAGCATTCTCAATATTCACGTCAATTTTTTTAAAAAAAGTAGGGTGTACGTTTAACTCCACAGACTCAAAACTCTGTTTTTGCTTATTTAAGGCACGATGAAAATAACTATCATTCAATTTTATCTCATTATCTGAATAGCTAATATGTTTAACCTCGATAATTGAAAGTTGTTTATTAACTTTAAGTTTCATATCAGGTTTTTTTTGTTTGTCTTCCTTAATAAAATTCGGTTTGTGTCCTGTCTGTTTATATAAAAGTGAATAAATATATACTTCATCAAAAAAATTGTATAATTGAAGATACGATTTTTGGTTAAAGTCTTTGGGGATATTATTCTTAATTTTACCTCTGAATATCACAAAGTCACCTACTGATAAAATTCCGATAGCCGAATCATAATGTTTCCAAAAATTGACAAATTTTTTATTGATAACAACAGTGTTCAAATCTACGTTTATGGAATTAAATAGTTGATTAAGCGATGGAAGTTGACTTTTTAGCATTATTCTCTCACTATCACAGATAGTGAAAATTTACAGACAGTTAAAATTTAAATTTTTTCAACGGAACAATAAAACCCAACTCATCAAAAGTTCATAACTATTTTTAACTTTTTAACCTCGGGGGTTAAATGGGTTTTCTTGAAAATCTGAACAGTCATTTCTATTTTTTATGGAGCAAAAATTATAAACCAGATTAAAGCAACAATCTATTTCATCTTTTAATTTAGCTAACTGACAATTTTTGGATAGTTTTCGAATGATGGCGGAGGGTGCAGGATTCGAACCTGCGAGAACTTTCGTTCACAAGTTTTCAAGACTTGCGCCATAAACCGCTCGGCCAACCCTCCTTAAACAATCTATACTCTCTTACGCACTTTATATTATATACCGCTTTCAGATGAAATTGTAACAATTTGCTTCATCTGTAAGCGGCATAACCCTTCGTACGTTCATTTTGCTTTGCAAACTGAACTACGATGGGTATATCAGTTTTTCGTTCATCTGTAGTTTATACGCTCATTATTCAAACTTTTAGTGCTATAACAACGGATTTCAGATTTGTGTAATCTATGACAAATGAATTATTGTTTTTTCAAATGGAAGATGACTGACGTATTCTTCTTCAATAGTGCTAATGACCGCTTGATGATTTTTAACTATATCTAAGACTAATGATTTATTGGTTATATCAAGTTCTGAAAAAATATCATCAAGAAGAACCACAGTTTTTTGTTTCAGTTTTTCTTCATAAATACGCATTTCATTCATGACGATCCAAAAAAGCGTTAATCGTTGTTCGCTTCTTGATCCATATTTATGGACATTCTTACCATCAATATATAATTCATACGTATCACGTTGAGGTCCGACAAGTGTTTTTTTTATAAGACGTTGTTTTTCAAAGGTATCAATCAGTGTCTTTTTTGATATCTCATTTTGGAGATACGTGAGCTTGAAATGTGTATGATCAAACAGAGGGTATTGATTGAGCCAGTTGGCAACTTCGCTTCTTTTTTCAGTGATATAGTGGGCTTCTTGAATAAGATAGGTATCCCAGAATATCAATTGTTCCTTGAGACGATATACATCAGTTATTTTTTCAAGAAGTTTGTTTCTTTTGCGTAATGCTTGTTCATAAAACCCCAGTCTTCTTTTATATGTTTTACTCATGTGACTGATAATGTGATCAAAAAAAACGCGGCGTTCGTGCATTTGTCCGTCAATGACATAGAGAAAACTTGGTGAAAATACTATCGCAGGCATACTGTGTATTGAATATTCATGAAGTCTTTTTTTTACTTTATTAAAAAGACATTGTTTTGTTATCACGGGTGTTGAAGAAAGTATGATTTTTTGTGTGTTTGACTCGCCTTTTTCGCTACTTTCTAACTCAACTGTTGCTTTTTGAGCTTGCGTATGAATAAGTTCTATTTCCTTTTCTTCTCTAAATCCATGTCCCCTCAAACAAAAAAAGATGGCTTCTAAAAGATTTGTTTTACCGACAGAATTCTTACCCGCGACAATTGTCAAAAAAGGATTAAAAGAAAAAGTATGTTGAGAAAAATTGCGAAAATAGTTCACGGTCATTTTTGTCAGACGCATACGGTTACTTTTTTCTCAGCAAAAACACTGTCTCAATAAATGAAGGAAGACGCAACCATGATTTTCGTATAATGCTTATATTGTCAAGCGTTCTAAACAAATTATACCAAAAACTTTGGCTTAATATGGATATGTCGGAAAAATCTTTGGTGTGCAAATAGGTTATCCATTTGTTTTCATGTGTATAAATTTTATGTAGAATCCATTTACGGGATACTCGCACTGTCTCGCTTACTGCTTTTTTTAGTTGTGGCCTTTCAATATGTTCTAACACATCAAATGTAGTAACAAGATCAAAAGAATTTTGAGGAAAAGGAATTTTGGATATGTTACCGTTTTTCAGATAGGGAATAATATCTTTGTGTGCAAAGGTGAACGCGTCTTCTGACACATCAATTCCATATGCTTCAATACCGAGTTTTCTTAAAAAATATACCAATTGTCCTATACCACATCCAACATCAAGACAATTTTTAGGATTTATAAGGAAACGTATGAGAAGCGCTCTATATAAATGAGCGAATATTTGAATCATTTTTCCAAAAAAAGATTCATAGCATGCGACTTTGTATCCACTTTTTTTTCCTACAAAATATTCTTTATCATAAAACGCATTGTCAACATCAACAGGGCTGATGAGGGTGCCCTTAAAAGCTTCTCCTCTCAGGATTTTGTCCAAATTTTTGAAATTTTTACCATTGGCAATGATGACACTGACTCCTATTTTTTTGGCTAACTGTGATGCGACAGGATCAAATGGAGCGTGTGTTCCTGGTAACCATGTGGTTCCCACCAATTTTTCAAATTCAGTCCATGTTGTTTTTTTGATCGGAAATGCACTCTTATCTTTTGCAGGGTCTGCGGTGTATACCCAATCAATATTAGTGAGATTGATAATCATTGATCCGTGATAATCGCGGGCAAGTATCACCGCGTCATAATCAGTAGACCACCCAGGCTTCCATCCTGCTCCTATCACGACTGATTCAGACCACACGATTAGGCGCTTGTCATAATTTTCTATAATGCGGGGATGGGCAATATCCTGAAAAATAGTACGGATGAGATGGGCATTTAATCGTGTTGCATGAATACCTATCCAGTCAAGATCTTCATGGGTTAACTCTCCAATCACATCCTTTCCAGCATTTCTATATGTTCGTGCAGTTTGACCCCCTCCAACTACGATGAAAAAACGTCTTCCGCTTTTAATGTGTTTTCTGATAAAAAGATTGAGGGCGCTCAGAAAATGAGTGTCAATACCATCTTTTGAGACGATGAGACTGCCGCCTACAGAAAGTATGACTGTTTCCATATTCTTAAAAAAACCGCCTCATTGGCGGTTTTTTATGCAAGACATTCACATAAATAAATGCAATAAATGAGAGAAGTTTTGTGCAGACAAGACGCCTTTTTTGCATATTATATGAGTAGTTTATCAGTTTTTTGACAAAATGCAAGAGGACGTATACAATGTCTTCATTATGAGAAGAATACGACTTACCATCACCCTGAAAGAAACTCTAATCAATGACGTTGATATGCTTATTGATGGTGAGAAAATTCGTAATCGTTCTCATGCTATTGAATATGTGCTTCTTCAATCATTCAAACCATCAGTGAATAAGGCAGTTATTCTTGCCGGAGGGAAAGGTGAGAATCTTCGTCCGTATACGTATGAATTACCAAAATCAATGCTCCTTATCAAAGGCAGACCAATTTTAGAATATTTAATTCATGATGTACGAGATGCTGGAATACGGGAGATTGTCATTTGTATTGGACATAGGGGTGAAAAAATCAAAGAATATTTTGGCGATGGGGCGATATTCGGCGTCAAAATAACGTATTCTGAGGAAAAAATACCTCTTGGTACAGGAGGTGCAATTCAGGCAATTCTTCCGTTTATAAAAGATCAGTCATTTGTCCTGTTATATGGAGATATTATAGTTGATCTTAATCTGAAAGATGTTATTCAATTCCACAAAGATCAAGAAACTGTGGCAACTGTTGCACTTACCCCAACAGATAATCCATCTCCATATGGTCAACTTGAGCTACATGGACAATCAATCGTTGGATTTCATGAACGAACTAAAAAAGGAAAGTCAAAAAGCAACTTAGTAAATACTGGAGTATATATATTGAATAAAGAAATAAGCCACTATTTTCCCCTATCAAAAAAGGTGTTTATGTTTGAATCAGTATTGCAAAAAGTTATTCATAAAAAACAATTAGCTGGTTTTGTGTTTGAAGGACAATGGTTTGATATTGGGTCAGTAGTCAATTATGAACGTGCAATTAAATATTTTAAAAAAAAGTAACGCATCAAATAACTCCACTATTCAGTCCGAATATACGAACGATAATCTGAACAAGGACGTAGCTTACAAACAATAGGATAAACCCTATAATAGCAGAGGTTAGTTTTCCTTGCGCCCCTTTTACTTTCTCAGGATTTCCTCCAGACAAAAGATATTCATATCCTCCCCATACTAAATAGATAAAGAGTAATATTCCCGCAAACGGATAGATAAACAGTACGATTATATTGATAAGGTCTGCTAATGTATTTATCCCTTCCAATGGTCCTTGTATCACATTACCATTGATAATTATTTTTTGAACAATAAGATTTTTCATTTTTTTAAGAGATGTATCATTATTGTCATAAAAATAATAATACTTATATTGATTATAAGTGAAAATAATAGATATATGTTAATAGTTTTCATAAAAGAAGGTAATTGGTTTATCATAGATATATTTTCAGCGATTCGTGCAATATCAATATGAAATACATATATCAATCCGACCCCAATCACAAGAAAAGGTATCATATATAAAAAATCAACAAGATCTTGTGAAGAAGAAAACATAGTAGACGATACCGTAAAAATAACATAAATCATGAGCGTGTTCAGTAATAAATGGGTAGCGGGAAAAAGGTGAAATGATCCAATACCATACAATACAATCATGCCTCCTCCAAGCGGAGCTATCCCGACCAGAAAACCGCGGATAAAATCTTTCCGCTCGTATGTAACTGATCCTAATTTGATATAATTTTTTTGAAAAGTTGGAAAAATAGATACATCACGTACCCTCAAAAAAAGAATAAGAGCGGCAAAAAAATGACTCATTTCATGAATAATCGTACCCGGTAAGTAAAGAATGGCTATAATAGTAAAGTTGAATTTTTCATAATGACTTATTTTACGAAGGAAATAAAAAAAAAGAGCAGTCGTCTTTCTGGAGATAAAAAAAAGTGCAATCAACTGAACTATTGATAACAAAAAATATTCCATATTTTATTATGGGTTATTCATTTCTTGAGGAGGGAGAATGTCTTCAGGGACAAGCGTTGGCGAAACAGAGAGATTTGCCGGAGGAGTTTTCGTGGGAATAATGTCCTCTTGAACAGTAGGCTCTTTTGGTAAGATGATTTTTTCCTCACTTTTATTTTTTATCATCATAAAAAGAAGCACTGCGAATGCTACAGCGGTAATAAGCGCAATAAGCAGTAAGAAAAAATTAAGACCGTTTTTATGGGGAGTTGTATTTTGATCTTTGCTGACATACGTATCCACATTGATGGAAGTGTAATGTATCATATATTTATTATTATGAAAAAAAATAATGAAGATGTCAAATGAAAAACTAGTTAAGTTATAGTGTATAATTATTTACTATGAAATTATTAGTTACGGGAGGTGCAGGATTTATAGGAAGCAATTTTATTAGTTATTGGGTGAAGAAATATCCGTATGATAGTATAGTTAATTTTGATAAATTGACGTATGCAGGCAGTTTGGATAATCTTATTGAAATACAAAATTATCCCAACTACCATTTTGTCAAAGGAGATATTACTAATAGATCATTGGTAGATACGGTAATGAAAGAGACAGAGGTGGTAGTACATTTTGCCGCAGAAAGTCATGTGGATCGGTCAATACATGATCCATCAGCATTTATACTTACCAATATCGTTGGAACACATACCCTCCTTGAATCAGCTGTTGCACATCGTATCAAACGTTTTCATCATATTTCAACAGATGAAGTATTTGGATCGCTTGAGCTTTCTTCAAAAGAACTATTTCATGAAAAAACACCCTATAATCCAAGAAGCCCGTATGCGGCATCAAAAGCATCTTCTGATCATCTGGTACGGGTGTATCATATCACGTTTCAATTGCCGATCACAATCTCTAATTGTTCTAATAATTTCGGACCATTTCAATTCCCAGAGAAACTAATATCACTTGCTATAACTAATATTTTGCGTGGTAAAAAAGTGCCTCTATACGGCGATGGGTTATATATGCGAGATTGGCTATATGTGGAAGATCATATACATGCACTAGAACTGATTTTACATTCAGGTAAAATTGGTGAAACATATTTAATCGGAGGATTGACTCAAGATATCTCAAACAAAGACGTGGTCATGAAGATTCTTTCGTTGATGAAAAAAGATACAAGTAGCATTTCATACGTTGATGATCGTCTCGGTCATGATAGAAGATATGCGATTGATTGGTCAAAAATAAAGCATGAATTAGGCTGGCATCCACAGCATAATTTTGATACTGCTCTTCAAAAAACAATACGGTGGTATACTGATAATGAACACTGGTGGAAAACTAAATCTTCATAAAAGTCCTTTTTAATACTGTTTTTTTTCCATTTGATCCAACTACTTCAATAAGGACTGTATTTTCTCTGTTTACTAATGGAACAAATATCTTAAAAATATTTTCTTTATCTTGATAGACTCGTTCTCCATTGACAGTAACAATTGATTCTTTATTTGTTTTTCCTACCAGTTCTATTTTCTTTTCATTTTTGAATTCAGTACGCGATGGACTGATGAGAGTGATACGTGGTGGTGAAAAAAATAACGTGAGTTGATAGCCAAAATAGGTAATAAGTAGTATTATTAAAATAAGAGTGATTATCCTAAAGGTACGATGTATAGGTGGTGTAAAGTGTTTTTTTTGAATAACGTTTTGTTTATGAGCTGTATTTTTTTCCTCGTATTCTCTTCGGAATATACCCAGCAATTGAGTTTCATCAATTTTGAGAAATTTTCCATATGATCGTACCATGCCAACGATATAGGTACGAGAAGAGAACTGATTCCACTTACTGTGTTCAATCGCGTCAAGATTTTTACTTCGTATTTTAGTGAATTTTTCTACTTGTTGGATAGTATATCCTTTTTGTTCTCTTGCACTTTTCAAAAATTTACCTGTTGTGAACATATACTTATATTGTATCCTACAACAAAAAGGCGACCTGTGGATAGGTCGCCTTTTGAACATAACTTTTTTAACTTGTCTTATCAATACTCTCCGCCCATACCTCCCATGCCACCCATTCCTCCCATACCCGCAGGGCTTGGCATATCCTTTTTCTTTTCAGGAATATCAGTTACTAATACTTCTGTCGTCAGAATCATGATTGCGACAGATGATGCATTCTCAAGTGCGGTGCGTACGACCTTGGCAGGATCAACAATGCCACGTTTGTACATTGATCCAAATTCCAAAGTGATCGCATCAAAGCCATAATCCGCATCTTTTTGATCCTCTACTTTCCGTACGATCCATCCTGCGTCTGCTCCAGAGTTTTTTGCGATCATTGAGAGAGGTTCGGCAAGTGCTTTGTATACGATATCAACGCCGATCTTTTCTTCCTCAAAATCCATTTTGTCCCTCAAGGCTATCAGTGCTTTTCGTGCCTTAAGAAGGGTGATGCCGCCTCCTGCGACAATCCCTTCTTCAAGTGCCGCCTTAGTAGCTGCAACAGCATCATTGACTCGTTCCTTTTTCTCTTTGAGTTCAATTTCTGTAGCGGCTCCTACATTGATAACACCAACACCTCCTGCAAGTTTTGCTAATCGCTCCTGTAATTTTTCTCTATCAAACTCTGAAGTAGACTCGTCCATCTCACGTCTGATCTGGCTAACTCGTGCTCCTATTTTTGCTTTATTTCCTCGTCCGCCAATAATGCGGCAGTTTTCCTTATCTGCCCATACTTTATCTGCCCTTCCACAGACATCTACCTCAATATTCTCAAGCTTTTTGCCCAAATCTTCAGAGACGACTTGTCCACCAGTAAGGATAGCAATATCTTCAAGCATTGCTTTTCTTCTATCTCCAAATCCTGGCGCTTTGACGATAAGAGTATTGAACGTACCACGCAATTTATTGACGACTAATGTCGCAAGAGCTTCGCCTTCAACGTCATCGGCAATAATGACAAGGTTTTTGGAAACTTTCACAAATTTCTCCAAAAAAGGTAAAAGGTCTGAGACTGCAGTAATTTTCTTATCCGTGATTAAAAGGTATGCTTCATCTATTTCAGCAGTCATTTTCTCAGAATCAGTAACAAAATAAGGAGATGCATACCCTTTATCAAATTCCATTCCTTCTTTGTACTCTATCTCCATCTGGAGTCCCTTTCCTTCTTCAACGGTTACTACTCCATCTTTTCCAACCTTTGTGATTGCTTCAGCTATCATTTCACCAATCTGTTGGTCTGCCGCAGAGATGGTCGCAACTTGGGCAATCCCGGCCTTATCATTTAATGGAATTTTTTTGGCAGTATCCTTGATTTTTCCTACGACTACCTCTACTGCTTTTTTAATACCTCGTATCAGAATCATTGGGTTTGATCCTGCAGCTACATTACGAAGTCCATAGTTTACTATAGATTGAGTCAAAAGAGTGGAGGTGGTAGTACCGTCTCCTGCGACATCATTAGTTTTTGATGCGGCTTCCTTGACAAGTTGTGCTCCCATATTTTCAAATGGGTCCTCAAGCTCAATCTCTTTTGCTACAGAAACTCCATCATGAACGACACTTGGAGCTCCCCATTTTTTATCAAGGGCAACGTTACGTCCACGAGGACCTAATGTCGTCACTACGGCTTTTGCTAATGTATTTACACCGCGTGCAAGCAATTGTCGTGCATCATTTCCGTCTCTCATTTGTTTTGCCATATTTTTTTATTGTGTAATAAAAATGTATAATAAATTAAGCGACTTTCGCCATAATGTCTTTTTGTTCAACTAAAAGCAATTCTTCATGCGCGATTCCTGGTTTGAATTCAGTTCCTCCCCATTTTTTGTAGACGACTTTGTCTCCTTCCTTTACTTCCATGGGAATTCTTTTGCCCTGTTCGTTGTATGCGCCAGGTCCGACTGCGATCACCTCTCCTATTTGAGGTTTTTCTTTAGCAGAATCAGGAAGTACAATTCCTGAGGGAGTGGTAGCCTCACCCTTAAGAGGTCTGATGAGTACATAATCAAAAAGAGGTTTTATGTTTCTGTTTGATTTTTTCATAATATATATAATAAAATGATCCGATACATGATCGGATTTAATGTATAATTAAAAAATAAACAATACGATTTTAATTAAAATATTCATTTTGAGTGTCTAATGTATACCAAAGTATTATGCAGTTGTCAAGTATCATTTTCGTCTGCTAATTACTATAAGTGTTTAACTAATCATGTATGAACGATATTGATAATAAAATACAAGAAAGTATTGTATGGGAAAATCGTATTAAATCTGCTGG